>Ga0247833_1000733_pt1 | contig 57881 bp, 53 predicted proteins | sample LaCruzMarch2015__7_FD_187117 | JGI IMG/M metagenome (GOLD analysis project Ga0247833, IMG submission 187117) | Freshwater microbial communities from meromictic Lake La Cruz, Castile-La Mancha, Spain - LaCruzMarch2015_8m | ecosystem: Environmental > Aquatic > Freshwater > Lake | place: Spain...
ATTACCCCGATTGCTATTGCTCAACTGGCCATTAAACACAACTGCCTGTGCGTCGTAAATTTCTTTTCCGAATTGTCAAAGAACTTCAATGACTCTTTTACTTGAAAAATGTGTACCCTTTCTAATATTTTTTCTTAACCAAGGCCTTAGTCAAGCGCGCCGGGATTTTTTTCAAAAAAAATTTTCCCGGCGCAAATACACTGCATTTCCGGCCCCGAACCGGTTTTGCTCCACCGCTTCACTTATTTCTTGCAACTATTGATTCATTCTTGCATCTTTGTACAAAAAAACGAGGTATGACAAGACTACTCTTGGATGTTCAAAAGGGAAGCGACCTGGACGTTTTGTTGCAGGTGCTGAATCGTATGAAGATTCCTTATAGCCTTGTGTCCGGGACTGAAGGGGCTGTAAAAATCGAAAGGGCAAAAGCCTTAGCCATTATCCGCAACGGTTGCAACATGGCTGCTTTCGGCGATGCGTCGAAATACCAATCCGAGCAAAGATCCGAACGGGCAATTCCTTATCGTGATTGACGAACCTTATGTATTTGTTAGATACCAACATATTAATCTATTCCGGAGAACCGGTGTATTCAGCTGCTTTGTTCCCTTATGTTACAGACCCTGAAAATGTCGTGTCTGTAATCAGCAGCATTGAAACATTGGGGTACCATAAAATCACCACGGAGCAAATCCAGTATTTCAAAAGTATTTTCTCGATTGTTGTTGTTTTGCCTATTGACGAAGCCGTTGTTGGTCGGGCTATCCAACTAGCGAACATCATAATATTCGGGTAGCAGATGCCATTATTGCAGCAACGGCGCTGATTCATGAGGCCATACTCCTTACGCGTAACGAAAAAGATTTTGCGGGCATTAAAAGTATTCGCATGCATAATCCAATAACTGGATGATGCCCTTTATCGCCTCCAGAAGAATGGGTGGCTAAAAAGTGTAGTATACTTATGGCATTACAAGCACATTCAGATTTTTCTTCAAAAAAAATTTTCCCAGCGCAATACACTGCATTTACGGCTCCGAACTTTGCCCCGAGGCAACCTGCCCAAAACAACCCGCCGTGCAACCACCTCACCCCTACCCAAACGCCACCAGCAACTCCACCCACACAGGCCGCAACAAGCGCAACACCCGCGCCTGGTTGCGCCGGACGATGTGCTTGTCGGGCCATATACGGGGTAACTGCACCTGAACCAGCGTTTTGTGGGTCTTCAACCCCTGCAGATGCGCTTCCATGCTGTACAACTCGGCATGCAGCTGGGCCGTGTAGAGCCACCGCAGTTCAAGCAGCCGTTCGGTCAGTTGGCCCAGCGCCGCCACGTCGTGTTTGGGCCCGTGCATGTCTTTATACATGCAGATGCGCACCAGCATGTCCAGCGATTCCTCACACCGGTCGGTTTCCCAAAGGAACGACGCCAGCTCGAGCGAAAAAAACGTGTTGTCGTCTTTCTCGTACACATCCACCAGATGGCGCAGCAGTTTTTCCGCCGCCAACGGCCGGTTGATGGCCGCCAGGCTGCACGCCAAACGCCACTTGATCCACATCTCGTTTCCGTTCCAGAACGGATTTTGGCGCTGCAACGCTTCGTAACACAAAGCCAGGCAATCGTGCGGACGCTTGTAGTACATCAGCGCCTGGCTCCGGCGCAGGTAGTAAATCTCTAAGTCAGACGGGCGTTCCTGCACCGTGCCAAACGCATCAGTCAGGCAGTCGACGTGTGTCAATAGCTGGTCGGGATGCAGCTCCTCCGTCAGGGTCAACATTTTACGGAGGGAGTTGGTCTCCCGAAGCGCACGCATGGTATTGGCTATCGTGGCGCTGTGATCATCAGGACGGTGTGTTGCCATGATCAAAGTTGTTTTGCAGGTGATTGCAGTGGATTTTCCGGATCGATTGCCCACAAATAAACGAAGAATATTCAAATCCTTCCCGAAATTTGACCCTGTATGGCAAAAAATAACCAAACCGATTCCAGTACATGGAAATCCCGTTTCTACTACGAAAATAAATTAGTCGCTGCTGCGCCATTTTTGGAAAAATGGGAGAAGCTCACCGGGGCGGATCAACGCATCCTGCGCATCATAGCCCTCAACTGGGTACCCATGTCCATGACGGTCATCACCAAGCTGCACGCCGAGCTGTACACCGGCACTACCCACAGCCTCATCCAAAAAACGTGCAATCTGTGCCGCAGCATGGACTTGCTCACCGGCACGGCCGCGCAGTACAAGTGTCCGCCAGCGTTCGCACACTGGTTGTGCGAGCACGACGCCGCTGCCAACAACCCCGAGCAGCCGCGCGTTGTGCAGGCGTTGCGCAAAGTCTATTTCGGTTTCTGGGAGGCACAGCAGCCTGCCCACCTGTTTCGACTCCTGCGCCTGGCGCGTTACGCAGGCGATGCACACATGTTTAAACAGGAATTTGTGTCCATCGAAAATGGCAGCAATGCCTACACAGCCGATACCCTTTTTACTTTTTGGCTGCCCGAACAAGCGTTTGAGGCCAGTGCCGCCCGCTTGCCCAAGCCCATCCTGGCGTACTTGATGGTCCGAAAACTCATGTTGCTCAATATTTTTCTGGACTATCCGGAACCGTATTTGTCCTACGCCTGGCAACACTTCGAATTGTTTGAGGACCCGGAGCGGGAAGAAGCGTTGACCCGCATGGGGCAGTTGTTCCTGTTTCAGGGCGACTATGAGGCGCACCGCGCGTGCATGTCGCACATGTCGCCCACCATGGCATTGGGGCAGCAGGCCATCGTGTCGGTGCTCCAGGGGCATTTCGAACAGGCCCGTGCACAGTTCAGCCTGTACACCACGGCGCTGCGCAAGGAAAACCGCAGCTACAAATTGGTGGCGACAGGCCTGCCGGGGTTTTTCCACGGGTTAGCCTTGCTCGAAACCCGCGATCCGGCGCACTTTCCCACCATTCAGCTCCTCCTTGAGCGCAACAGCAAGCGATTCGACACAAACAAGCCGTTGTTTGATTACCTCAACGGGATCATGATGTACCTGCAAAACGACACCCGATCGGGCAAAGCGCTGCTGGGCACAGCGGAGGAGCTGGGCGAATACGTGTCTATGTACCTCGAATGGTTCCGCATGGCTTGCGCTGCCCTGGTCGATGGCGGCTGTTACAGCGCCTACAATGCTACAGATTACGCGGTACGGCTTCAAGAACAGGGCTACCACCGGGCGGCAGCCGAATTGTGGGCCGCTGCTGAATACGCTGCCGATTGGGACGTGGTGCAAGCCAAGCTTTCCATAAAATCACCGCCAGCCATACCGCCTGCCGAAGGGCGTCCGCTCTGCGCGCTTTTTCCCCGCTCCAGCGCCTGGGAAAACGCCCTGAACGCGTTGGATAACCTGACCGCACAGTCGGTACAAAAATCCACCCGCATCATCTGGCTGGTCAATTTTGAAAAACAAATCCTCGAGGCCCGTGTGCAAACCCTCGGCAAAGCGGGGTGGACCAAAGGGCGTGCCTTAAACTTCGACCGAATCACCAGCGAACAGTCGGAGTCCATGACCGATCAGGATAAACTGATAATCGCGGCCATCAACACCTTTGAGTACGGCTACTACCGCCGTGTACCGAGTGCGGTATGGAAAATGCTGGTGGGGCATCCGCTGCTGTTTTTGGAAAAATCGCCCGAGGTGGCTGTGCAGTTTGAAGCCCGCGAGCCGGTGCTGTTGGTGAGCGAAACGAAAGGCGGGTTTCAGTTGTCGTTTTCCCCGCCCATCAAGCCGAATGAAGGCCTGCAAATCATCAAGGAGTCGCCCACCCGATACCTGCTGGTACAAACCACGCCCGAGCAGATGCGCGTGGCCACCGCCCTGGGCGGCCCCAACCTTTTTGTGCCACAGGAGGGCGCCGAGCGACTCAAAAATACGCTGCACAAAGTGTCGGGGCTGTCTGCTACGCAATCGCCTTTTCAAGATGCAAGCCTGCTCGACAGCCTGCCCGAACGCGCTTCCGACAGCCGCCCGACCGTGCACGTGCTGCCCGTGGGCGATGGCTACCACGTGGAAATATTTGCCAAGCCCTTTGGCGACACCCCGCCGTACTGTCCGCCGGGCAAGGGCGAACCTGTGTTGGTGGCTGTGGTGGAAGGCGTCAAAATGCGTACTCTGCGTGACCTCCGCGCCGAAACGGCCAACACCAGGGCGCTCATCAAACAATCGGAGACCCTGAGCGAAGCGGGCAGCACCAAAGGCCTGTGGATACTGCCGGACATCGAGAGCTGCTTGCGCTTTTTAGCCGAAATGCAGCCCATAGTTGCCGAGGGAAACGCCCGACTGGAGTGGCCCAAAGGGGAAAAATTTCGCATGTCGGTACTGCCCGGATTAGACCGGCTCCAACTGTCGGTGCGCAGCAAAAACCACTGGTTTGAGGTGGAAGGCCACCTTGAGATGGAAGAGGGGCGCGTACTTCAGTTGCAAGAGCTGCTGTACCTGAGCGAACAACAAAAGAGCCCGTTTATGGAGCTGGAGCCGGGGCGTTTTTATGCCCTTACGGCAAGCCTGCGCAAGCAGTTGGCCGAGGTGTCGGGACTGTTGCAGGCGGGCCGAAAATCCAAAGGCCCCATGCAACTGCACCCTTTGGCTGCGCCTGCCCTGCAATCGCTGGTGGCTGCGGTGCCCCAGGCACAGACAGACAAGGCGTTTACAGACAGTGTCAAGCGCCTCGAAAAGGCGTTTAAGCAAAAATTTCCCACTCCCAAAAACTTCAATGCGGAGTTGCGCCCTTACCAAACGGAAGGGTTTCAATGGCTTCACCGCATGGCTGCCTGGGGCGTGGGCGCGTGTCTGGCCGACGACATGGGCCTCGGCAAAACCATTCAAGCCCTGGCTTTCCTCACCGACCGCGCCGCGCTGGGTCCCGCCCTGGTGGTGGCCCCCTCCAGCGTGTGCGGCAACTGGGCTGCCGAAGCCACTAAATTTGCACCGGCACTGCGCCCTATCCTTTTTGGTGAGGGCGACCGCGCCGGCACCATCGAACAACTCACTGCGGGCGACCTGCTCATCGTGACCTACGACCTCCTGGCCCGCGAGCGCACCCTGTTTGCCAGTGCAAGTTGGGCTACGGTGATCCTCGACGAGGCGCAAGCCATCAAAAACCGCCAAACCAAGCGTTCGGAGGCCGTAATGGAACTGCAATCGGGCTTCCGGCTGCTCATGAGCGGCACGCCCGTCGAAAACCGGCTCAGCGAGTTGTGGAACCTCTTCCAGTTCATCAACCCGGGCCTGCTGGGCAGCGAGGAGATGTTCAACGAGCGTTTTGCCCTGCCCATCGAAAAAAACAAAGACCCTTTGAAGAGCGAACAACTCCGCAAATTGGTCAAACCGTTTATCCTGCGCCGCCGCAAAGACGAGGTGCTGCGGGAATTGCCCCCCAAAACCGAAATCATGCTCAAAGTGCCCCTCAGCCCGGAGGAACGCGCTTTTTACGAAGCACTGCGCCGCAATGCCCTGATGAGCCTCGAGGCGGGCACCGATGCCCCTGCTGGTGAAAAACACCTGAAAATATTGGCCGAAATCATGCGCCTGCGCCGCGCTGCCTGCCACCCGCGCTTAGCCGATCCCAACGCCGCACCGAGCAGCAGCGCCAAACTGACCGCTTTTGCCGAATTGGTGGACGAATTGCTCCAAAACGGACACAAAGCCTTGGTGTTCAGCCAGTTTGTCGGGCATTTGGACATCCTGTGCAAACACCTCGACGAACGCAAAATCGCATACCAGTACCTCGATGGCCAAACGGCGGCGCCTACCCGCCGCAAACGCATCGACGCGTTTCAGTCGGGCGAAGGCGACCTGTTCCTCATCAGCCTCAAAGCGGGTGGGGTAGGCCTCAACCTCACGGCGGCAGACTATGTGATCCACATGGATCCGTGGTGGAACCCGGCTGTGGAAGACCAGGCCACCGACCGGGCACACCGCATCGGGCAGGACAAGCCCGTCACCGTGTACCGCATTGTGGCAGAAAACACGATTGAAGACAAAATCATACGCCTGCACGAACAGAAGCGCGACCTGGCCGACGCCCTGCTGGCAGGCACCAATGAAAGTGCCCGGATGTCGGCAGCAGATTTGATGGCCTTGCTGCGGTCGGAAGGCTAAGGTTTACAGGCCGTGCTCCACTAAATACCGCTCGGCATCCAGTGCTGCCATGCAGCCTGTACCGGCGGCGGTTACGGCCTGGCGGTACACTTTGTCCTGGGCATCGCCGGAGGCAAACACACCATTAATGTTGGTGTAGGTGGTGCCGGGTTTGGTAATGATGTAACCGGTTTCATCGAGCGTCAGCCAAGGTTTGAACGGGTCGGTGTTGGGCTGGTGCCCGATGGCCACGAAGAATCCGAGGGCGGGTATTACGCTGGTTTCGCCCGTTTTGTTGTTGCGGATGCGCACGCCTTCCACGGCGTCGGTGCCGAGTACTTCCTCCGCTTCGGTGTTCCAGTGTACGACCAGGTTGGGGGTGTTCATCACGCGCTCCTGCATGATTTTGGAAGCCCGCATTTCGCCTCGGCGCACCAACAGGTGGACGGTGCTGCATATTTTGGCGAGGTAGGTGCTTTCTTCGGCAGCAGTGTCGCCGCCGCCCACAATCACCACCTCCTGTTTGCGAAAGAAGAAGCCGTCGCACACCGCGCATGCCGAAACCCCGTGGTTTTGGAGGCGGTCTTCGCCCGGAATGCCCAGCCATTTGGCGCTGGCGCCGGTGGCGATGATGACGGCAGGGGCGTGTATTTCATGGTCGTTGTCGGTCCATACCTTGTGGACAGGCCCGGTAAAGTCGACCCGCGTGATCATGTCGTGTCGGATATCGGTTTCGAAACGCTCGGCTTGTTTTCTGAAATCTTCCATCATTTCCGGACCCATGCGGCCATCGGGGTAGCCCGGGTAGTTTTCCACATCGTTGGTGATCATGAGCTGGCCGCCGGGTTGCGGGCCGGTGTACATCACGGGTTTCATACCGGCGCGGGCCGCGTAAATGGCGGCGGTGTATCCGGCCGGGCCAGCGCCGATGATCAGGCATTTTACTTGTTCCATATTGCTGTAAAATTAGAGAGGGTGAAGATAACTCCCAAAGCCGTTCCAATGTTTACATCCGTCAAAAACTTGGGTGCCAAAAAGGCGTAAGCGGCGCGTGCAAGCTAAATTTTGGGGCAGGTACACCAGATATCTCGAATTTGTCCTATCATTGCATCACACAAATTTTGACCGCTAAAATCATGGAACAATACAAGAAACTCCTCACCGCCAATAAAAACTGGGCGCACGAAAAGGTTCATCAGGATCCGGACTATTTCACCCGCTTAGTGAACGTCCAAAAACCCGATTACCTCTGGATCGGGTGTTCCGACAGCCGGGTGCCGCCCAACGAAATCACCCAAACCCAACCGGGCGAAATATTCATCCACCGCAACGTGGCCAATTTGGTGATCCACACCGACCTCAACGTGCTCAGCGTGCTGCAATACGCTGTGGAAGTGCTGGAGGTCAAACACATCATCGTATGCGGCCACTACGGTTGTGGCGGGGTCAAGGCGGCCATGTCGCGCCACTCTTTTGGCCTCATCAACAAATGGTTGCGCCACATCAAAGACGTGTACAAATACAACAATGAAGAGCTAAGCAGCATTGAAGACGAATCCATGCGCCTCAACCGCCTCATTGAACTCAACATCATTGCTCAGGTGCAAAACCTGGCCGAAACGTCCATCGTGCAACGCGCCTGGAAAAGCCGCAACGCCCCCAGCCTGCACGGGTGGGTGTACCAGTTGGAAGACGGCATCATCCATCCACTCATCGAAATTGATCCCAACCAACACCTGGATTTTGAGCTGTATGAGTATGATGATTTGGATGTAAGTCATTAAGTTTTTTATTTCTTTTTCTTAAATGCGTCGGGCACTTCCTTTTCGATGATGGCCTTGATGGCCTCCAGGGTGAATGTTTTGGCTTGTTCGGTGGTCACTTTGGAGCCGTCGGCTTCGTGGCGGGGAAAGCTGATTTGCTTCTTTTTGAAGCGGATGAACGGGCCCCAGCGGCCGTTTTCCACGCTGATGTCGAAGTCGGGCCATTGGTTAATGAATCGGTTGGCCTCTTTTTCAATTTTGGTTTTCAGCAGCGCAATCGCCTGATCAGCAGTGATGCGTTCAAAATCGATGCCTTTGGGCACATTGACGTACAGGTCGGCCCACTTGATGAACGGCCCAAACCGGCCTTTGCCTTTGGTGATGGGCTGGTTTTCGTAGTGTCCGATGGGGCGGTCGGTCTCTTGTTTTTCGCGGACCAGTACCGTGGCGCGTTCCAGCGTGATGTCAAACGGGTCATCGGTTTTGGGGATGGACACAAAGAGTTCTTTGTATTTGACATACGGCCCATACCGGCCTTCGCTAACCACCACGGGTTCGCCGTCGAGCTCGCCCAGGGTTTTGGGAAACTGGAATCCGGCCATGGCTTCCTCCAGGGTCACGCTTTCCAGGCGGGTGCCCTGGGGCAGGTTGGCGTATCGTGGTTTTTCGTCTTTGGCCAGCTCCTCTCCGGTGCCGATTTGCACCACCGGTTTACCTTGCCGACTCATGCGCACCAGCACGGTGCGGCCGGTGAGGGGGTCTATGCCGAGGATGCGTTCGCCATCGGCTCGTTCGGCTTCCTTCAGTGTTTTTTCCACCGTTTCGTGGAATGGCTTGTAAAAGCGGTCGATCATATTTACCCAGCGGAGTTTGCCATCGGCAATATGGTCAAACTCCTGCTCGATTTCGGCCGTAAAGTCGTACTCCATGATTTCGCGGAAGTGCAAGTCCAGAAAGTCTACCACAAGCATGCCGAGGTCTGAGGGGTAGAGTACATTTTTGGTGGTACCGGTTGTTTCCTTGCCCTGTTGTTTGGCGATGGCGTCGTTGCGGAGGGTGAGTATCTGGAAGAGGCGTTCTTCGCCTTCGCGGCTCTCTTTGGTCACGTATCCGCGGTTGGTCTCCATGATTTTGGAGATGGTGGGGGCATAGGTGGAGGGGCGGCCGATGCCGAGCTCTTCGAGTTTTTTCACGAGGCTGGCCTCGGTGAAGCGGGCTGGCGGGCGGGTAAAGCGCTCGGTAGCCACCATTTGTTGCAAGGCCAGCACCTGGCCCACCTGCAGGGGGGGCAGCATGCCGCTGGCTTCTTCCTCTTCGTCGTCGGTGCCTTCGAGGTACAGTTTCAGGAATCCGTCGAACTTGAGCACCTCCCCTTCTGCTACGAGGCGGGCCTTGGGCTGGGTGGATATGGCTACTTCGGCCGTGGTTTTTTCCAGTTCGGCATCGGCCATTTGGCTGGCCATGGCGCGTTTCCAGATCAGTTCGTACAGGCGTTGCTCGTCGCGGTTGCCGCTCACATTAAAGCGCTCCACATAGGTAGGGCGTATGGCTTCGTGGGCTTCCTGGGCGAGCTCTTTTTTGGTATTGAAACGCCTTAACTGATGGTATTGGGCGCCGTATTGCTTTACAATCTCTTCGCCCATAGACTGCAGGGCCGTTTCGCTGAGGCTGGTAGAGTCGGTACGCATGTAGGAAATAAACCCCTGTTCGTACAGGCTTTGGGCCACCGACATGGTGCGGCTCACGGAAAAACCGATTTTGCGGCTGGCTTCCTGCTGGAGGGTAGAGGTAGTAAACGGTGGGGCGGGACGGCGTTTGGCGGGCCGCACCTGAATGTCGGACACCGAAAATGCGGCGCCGATGCAGCGTTTCAAAAAACCTTCGGCACCATCGGCCTCTTCAAAGCGCTCGGGACTTTCCGCTTTGAGCAGCATAGGCTTGCCCGATGCGCCGGGCACGTTGAACTCGCCGACAATGCGAAAAAACGGCGTAGGTCTAAAGTCCAAAATGTCGCGCTCGCGCTCCACCACGAGTTTGACCGCCACCGACTGCACCCGGCCAGCGGAGAGTTGGGTTTTTACCTTTTTCCACAGGATGCCGGAAAGTTCCCAGCCCACTAAGCGGTCTAAGATGCGGCGGGCCTGCTGGGCATCAACGAGGTTGAGGTCGAGGTTTCGGGGTTGTTGAACCGCTTTTTGGATAGCGGGCTTGGTGATTTCCCGGAACACAATGCGCTTGGTCGTCCGCTCGTCGAGGCCCAATACCTGACACAGGTGCCAGGAAATGGCCTCGCCCTCGCGGTCTTCGTCCGTGGCCAACCACACTTCATCTACCTTTTTAGAGGCGTCTTTCAATTCCTTGACGACCCTGTTTTTTTCGGCCGACACCACGTACCTCGGGGCGTAGCCGTTCTCAACGTCTACCCCCAGGTCGTTCCCCTTTTCCAGGTCTCGTACGTGGCCATAGGAAGATTTCACCGTAAAATCTTCACCTAAATATTTTTCGATGGTTTTGGCCTTGGCAGGCGACTCGACGATCAGTAGTTTTTTTCCCATAATTGCTTTTGCCCCTTCTCAAACGGTATTATAAGGCGTTGGTTTAGGCGACAAAGGTAACGGAAATGCAAGCGTTAACTCAAAACCGGATTTTTTCTAATTTTTTTTGCGTGTTTCTTCGTGAATCACCTCGCCATTTTTCAGCTCCTGCTCTCTTTCTTTGCGCCTTTTTTCGCGGAAGGCTACAGACAGGTCTTTGATGGGAATGGGCTGCCCGTTGAGGTGTTTATGGTACGCTAAGAGCAGGAAATCAGCCATATCGTCGGGGTAAGTGATGCCGGCGCTGCGCAGGTAATGCGACAGGCGGGAGCCCTCATAGAAGCCCCAGTTGGTGATCATCCATTGGCCGAGTCGATTGTGTAAAAAAGTGCAAACGCTGTCTGTGGGAATGCCTTTTATTTTGGTTTGCGACTCCAGGTTGATCATTTTGTCGAGTTCCAGCATCACATCATCCAGATTTTTTGGGATGTACACGCCGTATAAACGATCTTTGGTGATGCGTTCCTGATACAGCTTTTCATACTCGGTCTGGTTATTGGCCGGGCCGTTCTGGCTCCAGAGGGAGTTGGTAAGGGTGGTACAACAAAACAGGATGGTGAGCGCAACTTGTTGCATATTGCCTAAAATTTGAATCAATGTCTGTGAAAAACAACACTGCACCGTGGTCATACGGCGAAATTGCCCTGCTGGAGGGCGTCCTTTTGCTGCTGTTGTGGTTGTGGAACGATTATGCAGCCGCGCTCATAACGCTCATAGGGAGCCTTATCGTATTGGCTGCGCTGTTGCTGGCCATCGTATCGGAGTGGATTGAGCCCAGCCGGGTACCCCGACGCTATTTCTGGATTGGCCTGCTGCTTGTATGTGTCGCTGTGGCCGTCGGGTTGGGATATGTGGGGTTGACGGGTGGCCGGCTCGACTTTTTGGAAGGTTTGTTATGAGTTTGCTTGTTCGAAATAACCGGTTTGGCGGTTTTTCCGCACGTTGTCCGAGGTGAAATACTGGCCGTTCATGGCGATGTATACCCCTGGTGGCAGGGTTTGGGCAAACGCCAGGGCGCTGCCCAGGTTGAAAAAACCGTCGGAAGAAGTGCCGAAAGCATAGGGCACCATGGCACCGGTGAGTACAATCGTTTTGCCTTCAATGTTCGCTTCAGCAAGCAGTTTGGCGGTCTCGGCCATGCGGTCGGTGCCATGGGTAATGACAATGCGGGTGTAGGGCGACTTCTGGCAGTTGTACAATACGATGGCCATGTCCTCATCGCGCATTTCGAGGGAGTCCATCATCATGAGCGTTTTAAGGTCGATGTCCACGGTACATCGGCCGCGCTCCAGGATTTCTTTGATGTGGGTGTCTTTGAAGTACAGTTCGCCGGTGAGGAAATTGTATTCTTTGTCAAATGTGCCTCCGGTGACGAATACCTGGGTGGTGTTTGTCGTGTTCATGATAGAATTGATGTGGGGCGAAAAATACGGGGTTTGCGCAATTGATTTTGGCTTACCTTTGCGTTGGTTGTAAAAAGCCCTTGCGCTATGAAAAAAAATGAAGAGTACCAGGCGAACAATCGCCGCGATTGGATGATTTTTTTAGCCAGCAGTGTGTTTATGCTGGCTTTGTTGGTGTTCAAGCCTGAATGGATATGGGTATCTTTTCCGTTTGTCTTGACCTCTTTGGCAGGTGCCATGAATCGCCTGTAAAATTAGCTCAGGCCTGATTCAATGGCTTTGGCAATGAGGTAAGCTGCGGCTGCGGCCACTACGCCAATAAACGTCACCCTCAAAGCACCCCACAATGGGTGTTGACCGGTCACTTTGCTTTTGAACCAGCCGAAGATGAACAAAAACACTATGGTACAGATGGCGGAGTAAAACAGCCCTGTCATCACGTCGTTTACAAAGAAGTACGGCACGAGGGGCACCATTCCTCCGGCGATGTAGGCCAGCCCGATGTTGCGTGCGCTTCGGGTGGCCCTGTTGGGGTTTGGTTCTTCCAGCCCCAGTTCAAAGCGCATCATGAACTCCACCCAGCGGTCTTTGTCGCGGCACAGCTCATCGGCTATGCGCTCCTGGCTTTCCGGGCTCAGCCCGATGCCCGCAAAAAAGTCGGTTACCTCTTTGCGTTCGATGTGTGGCACGGCCTCTACTTCGTAATACTCCCGTTTTAATTCGTTTTGATAATGTTCTACGGCTGTTCGGCCAGCCAGGTAGCCGCCCAGGCCCATGGCGATGCTGCCTGCGGCAATTTCAGCTAACCCGGCGGTGATGACGATGGACGTAGCGCTCACCGCTCCGCTCAAGCCTGCCGTGAGGGCAAAAGGCACGGTAAGGCCGTCGGCCATGCCAATGACGATGTCTTCTACAGTTTCTGAAGCGGTGAAATGCTCTTCTACATGTTGGTGATCATGGTGGGCCTGAGGGTCATGGTGCAGGTATATGTCGCGTTTGGCCATTGATCTTGTTTTTAGCGGTAAAGATGCGACATACAAAATAGAAATCCCTCACCGGTACGGCAAGGGATTCTAACCCAAACAAATAAACACAAAAACTACTTGGTGCAATATTAAGACTGATTTTGCTAAACCAGGAAATTTTTTCTCGAAAAAATATTTATTTATATGTAAATTTGCTTGCGAACAGCCATAAAAGCCAAATATTGAAGTTGTTTGTTTGTTTTCATTGAAAATTTGCCGCCGTTGTTTTCTCCGGCAATCCCTATCTTGGAGCGATTTAGGTTCGTTTGCAGTTCATAGAAGCCATATAAAGAGTGTCCAACGCATGAGATATTTTCGTTTACTGGTGTCGGCGGCTCTCCTGGCCAGCCTGCTGTGGGCCTTGCACCAGCCTATTCCTGTGGGTGAAAAAAAATTTTTGCCGCCCGCCGGGCATTTTTTTAACCCTTTTAGCGGCTTCTGGCGCAACGCCGATCCAATGGTACCCATTGCAGGGTTTGGCACTGCCGTCAAACTGCCCGGCCTGAAGGGTAAAGTGGAAGTGGTGTTAGACGACCTCATGGTGCCGCACATCTTTGCCCAAAACCTTGAAGACGCCGTGATGGTACAGGGCTACCTCACGGCCAAAGACCGCCTGTGGCAGATGGACATTGCCACCCGAAAAGTGTCTGGCCGCCTTTCGGAAGTGCTTGGTGAACGCACCCTGCGGATAGACAGCATGAACAGGCGATACGGCCTGGGATGGGCCGCCGAGCGCGACCTGGAATCGTGGAAAAGTGACCCGACCGGCATGGCCATACTCGACGCCTATGCGGCGGGAGTCAACGCGCATATAAACGCATTGAAGCCCGCAGACTATCCCATTGAATTCAAAATTTTGAACTACGCCCCGGAACCCTGGTCGCCCCTGAAGACCGCCTATATGGTTGAAAACATGGCGGAAACCCTGTGTAAACGCGAATTCGACCTTTCCGCTACGCAAACCCGCGACCTGCTCGGCCAGGAGGCTTATGACGCGTTGTTTCCAGACTGGAACCCGCTCCAGCAACCCATTGTGCCCGATTTTGGGCAGTGGCGGGGTACAGCAATCGCACCTTTAAAACAAACACCAGATGCGGTTCCGGGCGCCTTGGGCCTGCGCCAACAGCCACGCGCACGTATGCCACATGATGAATACATAGACGGCAGCAACAACTGGGCCTTGTCGGGCATGCGTACCCAAACCGGCAAACCCATGTTGGCAAACGACCCACACCTCAACCTCACCCTGCCCAGCATCTGGTACCAGGTTCAAATACATACCCCCGACATGAACGCGTACGGCGTAACCGTGCCAGGTGTACCCGGCATTGTGATCGGCTTCAACGAAGACATGGCCTGGGGCGTTACCAATGTGAGCCATGATGTGGCCGACTGGTATCGCATCCAGTGGACCGATGCCTCCAAAAAGGCCTATGTTCTTGATGGCGGTGTCAAACAAGTGACGTACCGCGTAGAAACCATCGGTGTAAAAAACCAGTTGCCAAGGGTAGACTCCGTGCGGTACACCGAGTGGGGCCCTGTGGTGCATGAGCATGATAAAGTACATCCGCTGCGCGATTACGCCTACCGATGGTTAGTGCACGACCCCAGTGAGCCCGCATATATTAAGGTGTTCCTGGGCTTGTGCGCCGGGAAAAACTGGGATGATTACCGCGCAAGTGTGAAAGCTTACGACACGCCAGCCCAAAACTTTGTGATGGCCACCCGAAAAGGCAGCATTGGCATACAGGTTCAAGGGCGCTATCCGCTGCGCGCACGCCATCAGGGTAAATACTTGCAAGACGGCAGCAGCAGCAGCCATGCCTGGCAGGGCTTCATTCCGCAGGAACAGGTGCCGTATTTGAAAGACCCTGAACGTGGATTTGTGTATTCGGCCAACCAGCATTCCACCCCGCCGTCTTATCCGTATTACTACCATGGTGAATTTGAGGATTTTCGCGGACGCCGCATTTTTGATCGCCTCCACCACATGCAAGGCGCTTCGCTTGATTCCATGGCCGCTATGCAACTCGATAATTTCAGCCAACGTGCCGCTGATGCCTTGCCCGCCATGCTGCGCCTGTTGAACACTGAATCGCTCGACCCCGTTGGCAAGCAGTATGCCGACGCGTTGCGTGCCTGGAATTGCCGTTATGAAGCGTCTTTCAAAGCGCCGGTTTTTTTTGAGCTTTGGTACGATTACCTGTACGATGCCACCTGGGACGAACTGGAAACCAACACCGCTTTCCCGCTGCAAACGCCCGACGCGTGGCGTTTTATTGAAATGCTGGATAAAGATACCCTCAATGCCTTTTTTGACCATCCGGGCACGCCGGAAAAAGAAACAGCCCGCCACGTGGTGCACGAGTCTTTTGAAGCCATGTGTGCCTACTTGCTGCAACACCCTCAGGAGGCTTTGAGCGATTGGGGCCACTATCGACCGGTAGACATCAAGCATGTCGGATTCATCGACGGGTTCGGTCGCACCCTGACGCAGGTCGGTGGGCATCCCTCGGCACCCAATGCCCAGCGGGATGTTAATGGGCCATCGTGGCGTATGATCGTTTCTTTGCAAGACAGTGTTTTCGCCCGTGGCGTATATCCAGGCGGTCAGTCGGGCAATCCCGGGAGTCCTCATTACGACAACATGGTGGATACCTGGGCTGCGGGCAAATACTACGACTTGTTGTTCTTAAAATCGGCCTCAACGGCAGGTGTCTATATTCAAGGACGCATGACTTTTGAACCCTAAATTTTGATGTTTACCCATGCTGAAAATTTTACTGTCCGGTTTTTTTGTTCTGTTGGTGGGCGCCTCAGCCTGGTTTGGCTTGCCCTGGTGGTTTACCGCGCTTGGTGGCGGGCTGGCTTCCATGTTGTTTCGGCTTTCACCCCTTGCGGGCTTTCTTTCGGGTTTTGCAGGGGGCTACCTCTTGTGGTGGGGGGCCGCCATGCTCGAACATGTACCCAATGCAGGCCTGTTGGCTACACGGGTTGGGGATATGCTTAAAGGCCTCAAACCCTGGCATTTGTTGGCGCTTACCGGCTTTTTAGGTGGTCTTTTAGGCGGTTTGGGGGGCTTGGTTGGCGGACACGCACGCACACTTTTTCAAAAAAAATAATAAATCATTGAAGAAAATGCGATAATATAAGGAGAAAGTTATAACTTTGTGGCACTTACCTGTCAGAGACCTTGTCTCCTCCTCACAACCACCGTTTCTATAATGTTTAAAGCTGCAGCACATATTTATGTGCTTGTCGGTTTCCCTGATGTACAAAGAACTGTTGTTCTCCGATAAAACCTGGCTCCAAAAAACTCTTTTTTCCTCCAAGAGGTAATCCACAACCCACTTTTAAAGTACGGCAAAACCGGCTACTCGTTTCCGAGCGCCGGTTTTTGTTTTTAAAAAAATGGTTGGCAGGTGTGTCAGTCGAGCGTAAGGGCAAACTCAACACGGCGGTTAAGCTCTCTTCCCTGGGCAGTGTTGTTGTCTGCAATGGGTTGCTGGTCACCAAATCCGGCGGAGCGGAGTCGACCCGGCGCGATGCCTTTGAGAATCAGGTAGTCATGGCATGCTTTGGCGCGTTCTTGCGACAGGCGCAGGTTGTTGTCTACATTGCCTATGTTGTCGGTGTGTCCACTGATGGATAGTTTATAATCGGGGTATTGAGCCAGGATGCCTTTTAGTTCGTCCAGCACGGCATAGGATGGGCGGGTCAGGAGGGCACTGCCGGTTTCGAATTGCACATTTTTGGTGACAAAGGCGAGTCTTTCCTTGGTTTCTTTTTTCACTTCCGGGCACCCGAAGTTGTCTATCAAGCCCGGCGTGGTGGGGCACTTGTCGAGGTTGTCGGCTAAGCCATCGCCGTCGGTATCCGGGCAACCACCGAATGGTCCGGCTTTATCGGGGCATTCGTCTTCTGTGTCGGGAATACCGTCGCCATCGCGATCGGTTACCTTAGGCGTTTGCACTTCTGCCTTTTTTTCCGGACAACCTTTATTGGTTTGTGGACCAGCTTCATTAGGGCATTTGTCATCGTCGTCGGCTATGCCATCGTTATCGGCATCGGGGCAACCGTTGAGGCGTCCTGCGCGGTCCGGACAGGGATCGTCTTTGTCCAACACGCCGTCGGCATCGGTATCGGGGCAGCCATTGTTTTCGAGTGTACCGGCCTCTGTGGGGCATTGATCTTCGGCGTCGGTGAGGCCATCGCCGTCGCTGTCGGGGCATCCGAGCGCCGAAGCTGGTCCGGAGGCCTGAGGGCATTTGTCGAGGTTGTCGGGTGTGCCGTCGCCGTCGGTGTCCACGGGCTGTTTGGGCAGGGGATCTGATTTGTGCAAGAGGGTCACAAAACCAACGCCCAGTTGGAGGTTATCGCGGTTTTCTTCGGATGAAATGCGCATTTCGGCCTGCACATTGACGAATGCGTAACGGGAAACGCGAAAATTGGCACCGGCACCAAAAGGAAACTGCAGGTGGCCGTTTTTGAACTTTTCGACAAAATAGCCACCGCCGCCAAAGGCATAGGGCGATACTTTGGCCTCGGGGTTCATGTTGCCCAGTTGGGCGACCAAGTCTACGCTCGTAGTGAATGTATTGCCTTCGGTACCGGGCAGTTTGGCCAAACCGAATTTTACGGGTGCACCGACGTTGAGGAATGGGGCAATGTTGCGGAAATAACCTACTTCAAAACCCTGTCCGAGCTTAAAGTCTTCATCGTTCAACACGCCATAGTCCATGAAATTCAACTTGGCGTGTACGGCATTGGGGAAAGATTTGTTTTGTGCTTCAGTAGCATACGAAAAGGTCAATAAGAGGATCAGGGCAAAAGGCAGTGGTGTGAGTTTGCTCATCATGTTTCGGATTTAAAATACCGTACATGCATTGCAAAAAGAGTACCAATAACCGGATCATGGTAGGTAAACGCCAAATAATCTAGGATTCTACCGTTTTCTGTCCGTTTGAACCCTGGTTGTCGGCGTCGCTGCGCAACAGTTTGCCGGCGAGTCGGCGGGCTTCCTGTCGCGGGCTTTTCCACCACTGCACGGCGTATACCGGTGCAATTTCCACTTGTTGCTGTTGAAAATACCGCACAATGCGCCTTTCCCATTCGTATGAAGGGATGGCCGAACGGGTCATCACCCCGTCTTCCAAAAGCACATTGTGGTGCGCCGTTTCAACGGTCAGGGGAGCCATCATGCCAGCCACTTTAACGTTCCGCCGCAGTTGACCTGATTCATAATACGGTTGCAAAGCGATGCACACTTCTTCCATAAAAACCGATGAGGGGAAATGAACGGCCGGGTAGTCTAACAGCTGTTTCATTTGCTCCAACTGCCGTTGTGCGGCCTCGGCGTCGCCCCTTTGGACGTGGTCGGCAAAGGTGACTAAGTGCGAAAGCACGCAGGTGCCAATAAACGCCTTGTCAGCAGCCAGCACCGTATGCAGGCCAGGGGGTATGGAGTGGGCGATGAGTATGCGGTGGGTGGCGCGGGTGAGCGCTACATACAGCTGGTTAAAACCGAGGGTAGAGCTCCAAAAGTGCAGGTGGCCGGAGAGCGATCCCTGCGCGTCGGCTGGCCCATGGGTAAGGGAAAGCAACAGGATGTCGACGTGCTGGCCCTGCAATTCGGAGAATTGATACACGCCGAGTCCGTTTAGATGTAGTTGTTGAATCTTTTCCCAACCGGCTGTTTTGCGCTGCCGAATGCGGAGCAGCTGCCCGGCAATAAGGTCGCGCTGCTCCACTGTGGCGCAGGCAATGCCCACTACCGGATAGGTTTTGGAGGGTGTTTGCTCCACGAGGTTGAGCCAGTCGATCACCTGAAGCGCTTCTGCCTCGTTGGTGCGCGTGTTTTCGTTGTAGCGGCCGCCGATGTTGGCCACCACGGTGGCTTCTGCGGCATTTTGGCCCGATGGTATGCGTTTGAAAGGCGTAGCAAAAGCCACTTGATTGAATTGCACCCATTCTTCGGGTGCGCTTTGGTGCTGGTATTCGAGTTGTATGGCTTGTGCACCGATGCCGGTGTTGCAAAATTCAAACAGGTCGTCTTCCGCAAACGGCGTCATGTCTTGTTTGGGGTCGCCAAACACCACCAAATTTTTGGCCATGCCAAACAGGTGATAGGCTTCTTGTTTGGGGATGTTGTGGGCCTCATCGATCAGCACAAGGTCGTAGGTCATGCCGGAAAACTGCACCACGTCCAGGGCTACATCGGGTGTTACCAGCAATACCGGCAACGTGTCGGTGAGTGCCGCCATGTGGTTTCGGAACAATTCATCGGTCTTCTGGGCGGCAGAGAGCGTGCGGTTGTTTTTGCCAAACCACGTTTTGTATGCTACACTGTTGGCAGACTTCATCTCGCGAAGGGCTTTGGCTTTTCGGTTTTGCCAAAATGCGCTGATTTGGAAAGGCAGCAGGTTTTTGAGTTCGTTGAACCCCTCGTGGTAGTTTTGCAGCGTAGCGGCGTCCCATTCCAGGCTGGGCTGGTACGTATTTTGGAGCAGATGGTGCAGGTACCAACTTTCGAAGGCACAAACCCAGTCGTTCGGCTTGATCTTACACAGTGCACGCACCACTTTTTGTTCAGTCGAACGCAGTCCAAGCCAGTGTTTTTGCCAAATGTAGAAATCGGGGAAATCACGCAGGTAAAAGCGGGTGTCTTCAATGCGGGCAATCACTTCCTCCAGAAATTCCTGTCGCTTCGGGATGGTGAGCATCTCGTGTTTCAGGGGCACCTCATAAAGGCCGGCGGTGTTGAATTCCTCCAGGAATAAGTCCATGGCGTATTCGAGGTCTTTGACCTGCTCTCCAAAGTCGAGATCGCTGTGTATGCTTTTTGAGTTGAGGCGGCGCACTTCGTCGCGCACCATGGTCGGAATGCGGCGGCGCCACAAGCGAAGGGAAGCTTCAAAATCTTTTGTTAACTCGGCAATTTTCTTGATGTTGCGCAAGTCAAACCCGGCGGGGATGTCAAATTCAAAGTACTTGCGGGGCTGGTAAGCCCTGCGAAGCGCCTCAAAGTCGGCGGCTAACCGTTCCTTGGCCTGTGCAATAAACTTGAACCGTTCGGAAAAAACGCCGTAGAGCCTTTCTGTGACAGATGCCGGTTTTTCAAAGTCGACGCCAAATCGGTTCAATCCGTCTTCATGCGCATCGCGAATGCGCTTGATGTGTCCCGAAAGATCTGTGTAATATTGTTCATAGTGTTCCAGCAGGGCCTCTGTGTAATCGTTGGTTTTGCTGATGTAGCGGTGATAAATCTGGGTGGCCTGCTCCAACAGTTGAGACACTTTTTTCTCCGCCCACTCGATGCCGGAAGCGTCGGAATGTTCGAGGAATACGCTGCTGTGGAGGTTAGACAGCGGGTGTTGCAGGTTGGGGAATCGTTCGAATAAGGGACGACTTTCGCGGATGGACTTGACGATGCTGTCGTTTTCCTGTTGGTTAAAGGAAAAATCGGCGGGATTCAGCTGGCTCAGCAGCAAGTCTTTGCCTTCTCTGCGGTTGGCATACAGGAAACGGCCTACGAGTTCAGAAAAATTTTGTTCGCCCAAAACAGGGACGTGCAGTTCTTCCCAGGCGTTGTCTAATTTGCGTTGTTCGCGCAATGTTCGGTTGAGCACCGTTTTATAGGTGTCTTCGTCATATACGGCTTTTTTTTTGTTGTCGGCCGCTGCGCGCAGCATATCGGCCAGCATAAGGTGATCGCTGTACAGGTCGCGCAGGATAAACGACAGGTCGCCGAAGCCTTTTTCGAGCAGAAACTTTTGAGCGCGGCGCAAAGCACTGAGGCTTTTGGACACCACGAGGCATTTTTTTCCATTGGCCAGGGCATTGATGACCATGGCAGACAGGAGGTAGGTTTTACCGGCCCCCGAGGCACCTTCCACCACCGTGAGGGCGTTGTGCTGCATGGTGTGGAGGGCCGTGCGCTGCGAGGGGTCGAGGGGCAGCAGGGTAAAAGCGTGTTTCCACTCCACATCTGCAGGCTGGTTCGGTCTTACCGTTGGGGCCTCCGTTACGGTGGTGCGGGGCAGGGTGGGGAAAATACCCATCACGGCAGTCCATAACACACGCCCGTGTGCCGATTTGCCCGGCACGGCAGTTGGATAGGGTTGTATGCTCAACGGGAGCCCCTCTCCTTCAAAGTTAATCATGCGCTGCACCTGTTCGGTAAAATCGCCGAGCAATTTAGGCGTCAGGCTTTGACCTTCTGCCAGCAGGTGGGCGCGTTTGGAAAAATCGGTATGCCAGGCTTTGTCAATAAGGTGCAAGAGCGGATAATTGGGCATTACGCGGTGCTGTTCATGCCGCGTGACCGACCACTGATCGGGGTGTTGTGCATCGGGCTCTATCGCCATTTGATACACCCAAAGAGGTGCTTGCACATCTTGTTCGCCTATGCGCCCTATGACAAATGGGTAACCAATGCCCAAGTTGCGTGTGCCAAATACCTTTTCGCGGTTTCGGGCTTCAAAATAAAAGTGGTTGAACCATCCCATCGAATAATGCTCCGTGTGCACCGGCAAGGAAAACGGCCGATTTTCCGCAATCATGCGGATGCACCGGACGGCGAAGTCCTGTTCGTCATTTAGTGCAAACAAATCACACACATCAGGGGGGGCAGGCGTGGCATGCAGCCAGCTTTGCGCAGCGCCACTGTATTCGCCTTTGAGCGATGCAGGTGCATGCAAAGCAGTAGGGGGAACGGCGCCGGTCAACAGGTTTTCTTCCATACGAGCAGGTTACTAAGGTACGTTGGGTCAACGAAGCGCAACAGACGACCTAAGAAATATAGTTTTTCGTTTTTGAAATGCAGGGATGCAAAAGAACAGTTTATTTTCAAGTACTTCATGTCCGCATGCAGAAAAAATCTATTTTTGTTTTTTTGCGTTAAATCAACGTATCTTTGCGGCCGGCGCCGGGCGACCAGCTCCTGCAAAACCCCCCCAGGGCGGAAACGCAGCAAGGGTATGTAGTTGTAGCGGTGTGTCTGGCGCTATTTTTTTCTCTCCTGCCCCTTTTCCCTATGCAATTTTTTGTCGACACCGCTAACCTTGACCATATCCGCGAAGCAGCCGAGTTAGGCATCCTCGACGGGGTCACTACCAACCCCTCGCTCATGGCCAAAGAGGGTATTTCCGGTCAGGAAAATGTATTTAAACACTACCGGGCTATCTGCGACATTGTGGGCGAAGGACGCGACGTGAGCGCTGAAGTCATTGCTACCGACTACAAAGGCATCGTAGAAGAAGGCAAAATATTAGCTGATCTGCACGAAAACATCGTGGTTAAAGTGCCCATGATCCCCGACGGCATTAAAGCCATTGCCTTCTTTACCGAGGCAGGCATCAAAACCAATTGTACCCTTGTTTTTTCGGCCGGACAAGCCTTGCTTGCTGCCAAGGCAGGCGCAACTTATGTATCGCCGTTCATCGGCCGTATAGACGACGTCGCCTGGGAAGGCATGACCCTCATCAAGGACATCTTCGAGATATACACCAACGCTGCCTTCGAGACGGCTATTCTCGCGGCCAGCATCCGCAACCCCCTGCACATTGTTCAGGCCGCCAAAGCAGGAGCCGATGTCGTCACTTGCCCCCTGTCAGCCATCATGGGCCTGTTCTACCACCCCCTCACCGATATCGGATTGGCTAAATTCCTCGAAGACCACAAAAAAGCCAACGCATAACTCCTCAACTCCTCCTCTCCTCAACTCCTCCTCTCCTCAACTCCTCCTCTCCTCAACTCCTCCTCTCCTCAACTCCTCCTCTCCTCAACTCCTCCTCTCCTCAACTCCTCCTCTCCTCAACTCCTCCTCTCCTCAACTCCTCAACTCCTCCTCTCCTCAACTCCTCCTCTCCTCAACTCCTCCTCACCTCAACTCCTCCTCACCACATGTCCGCCCTACATCGTTTCAACCCGGGAGTACTTTACGGCAAGCAGGCAATTGAGTTGCTGCATTACGCCAACGAAAACAATTTTGCGATACCTGTAGTCACGGTAAACACCACTTCAGGCATCAATGCAGCCATGGAAGCAGCCGCAGCGGCAGGAAGTCCCCTCGCTTTGCAACTCGACCACGAAGGTGCGGCGTTTATGGCTGGAGCCGGGCTGTCCAATGTACAACACCATGCCGCTGTTGTGGGCGCGGTGGCGACCGCGCTGTATGTACACACCATGGCCAAAGCGTATGGCGTTCCGGTTTTGCTGGGCACCGAGGCTGTAACCCGGGATAAACTATCGTGGCTCGACGGGTTGCTGCAGGCAGGCGCTGATTTTTTCCACCAGCGGGGCTTTCCTTTGTTTAGCGGGCACAAGATTGACCTGTCGGAACTGCCCTTTGAGGAAAACATAGAAACGGTGAAATTGTACTTATCCCAAACCGCGAGCATGCACATGCATCTGGTAGTGGCTTTGGGCAGTGCAGCACAGCTTGCCGGTCGCGCGCAGGAGCCGCTCGATGAAGCCGATGAATTCACCTCTCCCGAAGTGTTTGCCCGTGCTTTTGAAGCGTTGCACGCTGTGAGTACCCATTTTACATTTTCAGGCTTGTTTGGCAAAATGGACAAACGACGCAGGGCGCAAACCCTGCAGATGCTGCCCGTCATCATGCAAAATGTACAGGCGTATGTAAAGGCTAAATTTAACTTGTCCAGCGACCTCCCCTTGTTGTTTTCGGCCGTACTCAACCGGGATACCCAACAGGAAGACCTGGAAAAAGCAATTGAATACGGCGCTGTGCTGGTTAATGTGGACGCAGTACTGCACGATGCCCTGTGGGAAGGCGTCGGCACTTTTGTTGCCGGACATGCAGACGATTCATCGGGGGATCCCGAAGATTTGGATGCCCACTTCTCCAACCCGGCACACTGGATGCGCGCTGGTGAACAAACGCTGGTTGCCCGGTTGAGCAAAATTTTCGAATCTATGGGCGCTGTGAATCGCCTGGCGTAAACGCCATTCACGTACAAACTTACCCCACTTCAGGCTTTTTCGGCCCAAACCAGGCGCGGAGTACTTCAAATATAACGGGCAACAGGGAAACACCGATGATGCCGAAAACGACAATTTCAAAGTTGTCTTTTACGATGGGTATCTGACCAAAAAAATACCCGGCCAGCGTAACACCAACTACCCAAAAAAAGCCTCCAGCCAGGCAATACGCCAGAAAGCGGCGATAGGGCATATCGCCAACTCCAGCTACAAATGGTGCAAATGTGCGAACGATGGGCACAAAACGTGCAATGACCAGCGTCCGGCCCCCGTATTTATCGTAGAACTCCTGGGTTTTGTCTATGTAACTGCGCTTCAAAAACCAGTAGTCGCGGGTAAATACTTTTTTGCCCAAATAGCGGCCAAAAAAGTAATTGGTATGATCGCCCAAAATGGCGGCCATGAACAAAATGAAAATCAACAAACCAATATTCAGGATGCCCGTTTTGGCCGTAATGGCACCTGCGGCAAACAAAAGCGAGTCGCCAGGCAAAAATGGCGTCACCACCAAACCCGTTTCACAAAAAATAATGAGCGCCAGAATGAAATAGGTTTGCCACTGGTACGACTCCATTAATGCTTCAAGGTGCACATCAAGGTGGCGGATAAAATCAAAAAACTGTTTAAACAAATCAATCATGCAATGGGGCTTTCTTGTCCAAAAAATGCAAAGTTAGTCTAAACCCGTCAAAACAACAGGCTGCGCTTAAACCGAATGAACAATTGAACTATTTTGCAATGTGTGCGGCATATATGCGAATTAACATTAAGGAAATGTGAATAACAATAACTTTGGCACGTTTATTTACCACCTCATCCCGCCTGATAACCGTTTCTTAAATCTTTTAACCGATTTACCATGATCAGTTCCATCATCCACGAACAATCCTTCAAAACCGTCATCCGCAGCGAACGGCACGAATGGATAGCCGATGAGCCCACATCGCTTGGTGGTCAGGATTCAGGGCCCAGCCCTTTTGATTACTTGCTTTCCAGCTTAGGATCATGCATTGCCATCACTTTGCGCATGTACGCCGAACGCAAAGGGCTGTCTGTGCGCAGCATCCGAGTGGATTTGAGCATGGACTCCCGCCGCGAAAATGGCAAAGCAGTGACCACCATCTACAAAAACATCGACATCGATGGCGACCTCACCCCCGAACAGCACGACCGGATGCTCGAAATCGCCGAAAAATGTCCCATTCACGCCATGCTTACTGGCGACATCAAGGTAGAACAGGATATCCCGATGCCCGCTTAAGGCAGGGTTAATACTACACGGGCACTTTTCTACACGCCATATTTATTGGGGTACCCGGTTTGGGTAGTCCGTAATGATGCCGTCGACACCCATACCTACGAGCCGCTGCATGGCGTCTGTTTCGTTAACAGTCCAGGGTATTACCTGCATGCCCTGTTGGTGGCAACGGCGCACGAGTTCGGGATCGACGAGCACGTGTGAGGGGCTGTATACAGCGGGCACAAAGCCGAGATCGGCCAGGTTATCGTCCACGCTCTTGATGTTTTCCACCAGTAAAACAAGTCGGATGGACGGATCGAGCCGGTGCACCGCCTGGAGTGCCCGCACATCAAACGACTGGACCGCCGTTTGTGCAACCAGTTGATTTTGTTGTAAAAAACGGACTACCAATTGGGCAAAGCTGTCTACCGGTGGCGTGCGGATACCATCCCATTTCGGGTTGCTCTTGATCTCTATGTTCCATTGTATGCTGGCAGCGCGGGCTGGGTTGGCTGCGCGAACGGTGTCAATGACCTGCTGGAGGGTGGGTTTGAACGCGGGCAGTTTTTGTTGATCGGGGAAGCGCGGATGTGCCCTGAGGCCTACATCGTATTGCTGAATTTGCTCGACGCTCAAGTGGTATAACAGGTGTTGAAGCTCGTCGGCCGGGCGCAGGGTGTCGCCACCTGGCTGGGTAGTAATGGCTGCAAAGAACCAGGGTTCATGGCTGATCACAAGTTGTTGGTCTCTGGACACCGCCAGATCTAATTCGAGCGTACGCACCGCTGGAAATTCAAGGGCTTTCAGGAAGGCTGGAATGGTATTTTCAGGCATCAACCCCCGGCAGCCGCGGTGCCCCTGCCAGTCAAAATGTACGGGTATTGGCTTCGGTGCCTTTGGACTACAAGCCATAACACTGAAAAAAGACAACAAAAGGATAAATCGAGTGGCCATGTGTGTAGAGCGCTTACCTTTGAGCAAATTAAGCCAGCAGCACGCCAGCGCACAAAAGTACGCGTTGCATACCTGCTTCACACGAACCCACAACGCATGAACGTCAAAGATTTTTTATTCAATTTACCCAACAAAGTAAACCCGGACGCCGTAGAAGGCCTGTCTACACTTTTTCATTTTGATGTGGCCGACGCAGGCCAGTTCACCGTCCGCCTCGATGAAGGTAAGCTCAGTGTCGCAGAAGGACTGGAAGGCGAGCCCAATTGCAAGGTTAATGCCAGCTCCGAAACCCTGTCCAAATTGCTTTCCGGCGATCTGAATCCCATGATGGCCATGATGACCGGCAAACTGAAGATCAGCAATCCGGGCGAGATGCTCAAGTACGCCAAGGTCTTTGGCCTGATGTAATATCTCGTTACTTCAAGGCTCGTCATCTGCCAATTTGAACTGATCGATTTCGCGGCGCTCCTTTTTGGTAGGGCGCCCTGCGCCGCGTTGGCGGCGCTCGGAGGTGCTTTTGTTGTTCAGGAACCAGGACGTGTATTTCAGGCGTTCTTCTTCGGGTGTAATGTCTTCGTAGCAGGTAACGGCTATTGGGGCACCCACGCGTTTTTCCAACAGGGTGATGGTGCGGTACTGGAAGTTGAACCCGTCTTTTCTGACCTCTATGACCTCACCTTCTTTGACGAGGTAGGAGGGTTTTACCGGCTCGTCGGCCACCTTGACCTTGCCGGCTTTGCAAGCGTCGGTGGCCAGCGTACGGCTCTTGTATATCCGCACGCTCCACAACCATTTGTCGATGCGTACTTTAGTCATGGCAGATTATTGGGGCAAACGCATGTTCAGTTTTTCCAATCCTTCCACAATGGTTTTGGCCATCACATAATCCCGGTACCATCGGTGGTCAACCGGACAAATGGTCCATGGTATTTTGCTTTCGTTGATGGCGTATTCGTAAGCTTCCATGTAGGCGTCCCAGTGTTTTCGCTCTTCCCAGTCGCCTTCATTGTGTTTCCAGCGTTTGTCAGACTCCTCCAAGCGCTCACGCAACTGTTTTTCCTGTTCGGTTTTGGAAATGTGCATATAGAATTTAAAAATCTGTGTATTGTTGTCAAACGCCAGCAGTTCTTCAAACGCGTTGATGGCAGCCATGCGTTTTTCCACCCGATCCATATCGATCCATTGGTGTACGCGCTGGATGAGGATGTCTTCGTAATGGCTGCGGTTGAAGATAGAGAGGTATCCTTTTTGTGGCACCACCTGGTGCACCCGCCACAAGAAATCGTGGCGCATTTCGAGTTCATACGGCTTTTTGAACGACACCAAATTGAGCCCCGCAATGCTGCATTCGGCAAAAACGTTTCGGGCGGCCCCGTCCTTGCCGCTGGCGTCCATACCTTGCATAATAACCACGGCACAGTGCTTTGCCTCGGCGTACATCAGGTGCTGCAATTCACCAAGGCGTTTAATGAGCCGTTGTGTTTCGGCTTGTACGTCGTCTTTGTCTGCTTGTGGGGGCGCTTCGGTAGAAAAATCGGTAAGTTTGATCATGCATTAACCCATTTTAGCTCTTTTGACCATCCATGTTTGCAAAATGGGTGCAAAACCCTTGTTGATGTCGGCTTCTACAAAGTCTATCCGAAACTGCAAGCACTTCATTTTGAGCTTTTCGGTGAATTCGTGCACCTGATTGGTATAAAAGTCTTTGATCTGATTGGGTTGCAGCCGCACTTCTTCGCCACTTTCCATGTCCACAAACAGGTATGGCCGGTTTTCGAACTCAAAATCGAGTTCATGGATTTTGTCGGTCACATGAAAAAGGATGACCTCGTGTTTGTTGTACCGCAAGTGCTGCAAGGCGGCAAAAAGCTCCTCTGCGCGGTCTGCATGTTCCACCGCGTCGGTGAAGATCACCACGAGCGAACGGCGCGGAATGGCGTCGGCCACCATGTGCAGGCTTGCGGCTACATCGGTTTTGATGTTCAGCTTGGGATTTTCAATTTTTTCTACGAGGTGGCTGAGCAGCAGCCGGTAGTGTACGGTGCTCGATTTGGCTTTGGTACTTACGCGGATGTCCTCGTCGAACAGCGTCAGTCCAAAGGCATCGCGTTGCCGTTTGAGCATGTTCATGAGCACAGCAGCCGACTGGGCTGCAAAGCAAAATTTATTGTTGTATTTGAACGCATCCGGCTTTTTGTCATCCCAGGGATAATACATGGTGGAAGACGCATCAAGCACCAAATGACAGCGCAGGTTGGTTTCTTCTTCGTATTTTTTGGTAAACAATTTATCGCTGCGGCCATACACCTTCCAGTCGATGTTGCGCGTGCTTTCGCCCTGGTTATACAGGCGGTGTTCGGCAAATTCCACAGAAAAGCCATGAAAAGGGCTGCGGTGCAGGCCCACGATAAATCCTTCAACAACCTGCCGGGCAAGCAGTTCCAGGTTGCTGCCTAGGGCACGTATGGCTTGTGATTCGAGAACGGGATGCATAATTGAGTTTGGATAAAGTGACAAATATAAACCCAAAAAAAGCAATGGAACAAATTAATATGATACAATTCGTCTGAACGCAGACTTGTCACGTATAAAAATATGATTTGTTCGAAAACCACATGGATGGATGTGGCCGTATAACCTACATTTGTAAGTTTAACCTTCTGAACTGTAAATGATGCGCCTGCACAAACTCCCCGTTTTTTTGTCTTTATCTCTGTTGTTGCTCTTATCGATCACCGCCGTGGCCCAGGTGGACCTCAAGGTCTCTCTGTCTGAATATAAAACGGCCACGGCCCTTGCCGGCCAAACCGTCATGCTTGACAACCCGGCCATCGGGTACCATGCCGAACGCATCACCAACGAGCTTGGGCAAGCCACTTTCACGGCCCTGCCCGTCAACGGCATATATGAAGTATCAACTGCTGAAACAGACCGTTTTGATGCAGGAAAGCTCGGTAATATTGAATTGCGCGCCAACACAGACGTGGATGCACAACTGGTGCTGGTGCCCCGCAGCGCGGTACCCATTCAGGAAGTCACCATATCGGGTGCCAACCGAATCAATACCCTTAATGCAGAAGTAGCCTCGGAGTTGAGCCGCAAAGAAGTGGAAGAGCTGCCCCTGGAAGGCCGCGACATATCCCGCATCCTGTACCGCATGCCCAACGTGACCCAGGCTACCGGTTTTTATCCTGAAGCCCCCAATGTAAGCATTAATGGTGCCAACGGATTGTTTACCAATTATTTGGTAGATGGAATGGACAACAATGAGCGTTTTCTCGGGGGCATGAAGTTCAATGTTCCGGTCGGATTTACCCAAAACATCAATGTACTCACCAACAACTTCTCCAGTGAATATGGCCTTACGGCCAACGGGGTGGTGAACGTGACGTCGCGCAGCGGCAACAACGACTACACAGGGGAGGCCTATTTCATTACGCGCCCAGGCCCGGCCATAGACGCGTCTTCGCCGTATGCACAGCGCGACCTGTCGGGCAACCAGGTGAAAGACGGCTTCCAGCGCTACCAGGCCGGATTCGGCGTCGGCGGGCCCATCATCAAGGACAAAACATTTTACTTCCTCAACGCCGAATACACCAAAGACATCAAGGACAACCTGCTCAGCTCGCCCCAGCTCGGGGTGAACGAAACCGTGCGCGGGGAAAATAACTTTACGTACCTGAGCACTAAAATTGACCACCTTTGGAACGAACGCTTTCGCACAGCTTTGCGGGCAAACGTTGGCGTGGTCAACATTGGCAGGCAGGCAGGCGGACTCACGGGCGGTGTGGCTTTTCCTTCAGCGGCCAATTTCCAGGACCGCAACTCGGCCCTCATCGCCTTGCAAAATACATACCTCGGCAACGCTTTCAAGTCGGAAACCAACATTCAGTACAGCCGCTTTCGCTGGAACTATGGCCGCGCCGAAAATGAAGACAGCCCTCAAGTGACCTTGCTGGATCCGCAGGAGCAGACGGTCGCCGTACTCGGTCACCCCGGCTACCTGTTTGATGAAACCGAAAACACCATCCAGTTTCAGGAAAAACTGAGCTTTTACCTCAACCGCCATACGCTCAAAACGGGCTTGGAGGTCATTTCTGCCGACCATCAATTGGTGGGCGGCGGCAACCCCAACGGCAACTACACCGTAAAGCTCGACGAGTCGCAATTGGCCAATCTCAGTGCTCAAAATCTGGGCAGCGACTTGGACGTGAATGACATTCCGGCAGACGCTGATGTACTCAACTATAACGTCGAACTGCGACCGCAGTCCTTCGGTACCCGCCAAAACATCTTTTCCATATACGTGGAAGACGAATGGAGCGTCAACAACCGCCTGAACGTGACCGCCGGTTTGCGCTATGACTACGATGACCTCTCCAAAGGCGGCAGCGATCAGGGCGATTTCAACAACATTGGACCACGCCTCAGTGCTAACTACAAACTCAGTCCTCAATCGAGTCTGCGTGCCGGTTACGGCATTTTTTACGACAAAATCCTGTACGCCGTATACAGCGACGCCCTCCAACAAAACACCACCAGCACCGATTACCGCAAACAACTCCAACAATTGATCGACCTGGGCGCGTTGCCAGCCGACACCGATTTGGATAAAATCACTTTCGACGGCAACCTCAGCGCTTCTTTAGCCAATGTGCCTTACCTCAATGGCCCCAGCGGCGAATCGCTCCAGGGCGAACGCGACAAAGCATTCGCCAACGAACGCCGCATACTGAATCCCGAAGGATACCAAAATCCGTATGCTCACCAGTTCACGCTCGGGTTTCAGCACCAACTTGACGACAAGCGCCTGTTCTACGTGGACGCGGTATTCAACCGCTCCGAAAACCTGTTCAGGGTGCGCGACCTGAATGCGCCTTCCGCTTATTTGGTTGGCCAAAACGCACCCGATACGGCCCGCAGTGGTGCTTCGGCCGATTTGACCCGGCCAGTAGCCATTGAAAACAACAGCGCCACCATCGGCGGAGAAGTGCTCACGGGCGTGGCGCGCAACGTGGTGGTGTCCGAAACCAAAGGGACGTCCGAATACGCTGCCCTCTCATTTAACCTCCAGAAAAACCGCGCAGGCGACCGTTTCGAGTGGCGCCTCATTTACACCCTTTCCCGCTTGAACAACGACACCGAAGACATCAACTTCCGCGCCGAGGACAGCAACAATTTTGCCCGCGAATGGGGCCCAGGCATCAACGACCGCACACATGTGATCAATGGCTGGTACACCTACTACCCCTGCAAAACCCTGCGCCTGACCGTCGCGGGCTTACTCCAAAGTGGCCAACCCATCAACCGCATCCCGGATGCTGCGGTGTACGGCACAACAGACCTCAACGGCGACGGCCGATCCTTTGTACAGGCGTACGTAGGCAACAGCGACCGCCATCCGGGTGAAGGCCGCAACAGCGACCGCCTGCCCTGGTCCAATGTATTCGACTTGTCGGCGGAGTGGTTTATTCCGCTATCTCATGGCAAATTGGCCCTGCGCGCCGATGTGTTCAACCTGCTCAACGCCGAAAACCTGAGCGGTTACTCCAACAACGCCACCCAAAGCAACCAGATTCAGGTGGGCGCAGCAAGTTCAGGCTTGTTGGTGCGGCGCAATGCGGGTGCGCCACGGCAGTTCCAGTTCGGTGTGCGGTATTTGTTTGGTCAACACTGATAGGTGATTTACCACTAAGGCCTTTTTACCACTAAGGCACTAAGGAACACTAAGAACCACTAAGGGACATTATGGGGTCAAGTTTTAAACTTAGTGTATCTTAGTGCCTTAGTGGTAAAAAAAGTCTTAGTGGTAAAAAAAGTCTTAGTGGTAAAAAAAAGTTAGATGAGGATACTGCAAATACTCTTGCTTTTCTTGGTTGTGTCGGCCTGTTCTTCAGACCAGAAAGAAACAGGCCTGCCCACCGAGTGGCCCGCTGTGGAAGCGCAGGCCCGAAACACAACCGTGTACATGATGATGTGGCAGGGCGATCCGCTCATCAACCGATACATGAACGAATACGTGACACCTGCATTGAAAACAGCGTATGGCATCAACTTGCAGATCGCGCCCGGGCAAGGCACCGAGATCGTCAAGGTGCTGCTCGCCGAAAAGGAAGCTGCCCAACAAACCAGCAAATTGGACCTGTGCTGGATCAACGGCGAAACATTTTTTCAGCTTCGCCAGATCGCCGCGCTGTATGGCCCTTTTGTTGATCGGCTGCCCAATGTGCAGTTCATCGATTTCGACAACCCGTTCATCGGCATCGACTTTCAACAGCCGGTCGATGGTTACGAGTGTCCCTGGGGCAACGTGCAGTTGGCGCTCATTTACGACAGCCTGCGCACCCCCGAGCCACCCCTCACCATAGAGGCGCTGGAGGCGTATGTGCGCGCCCACCCCGGCAAGTTTACCATACCTTACGAGTTTACGGGCATGACCCTGCTGAAAAGCTGGATGGCCGCGCTTGGCGGCAGCCGCGAGTCCTTGAACGGGCCGTTTGATGAGGAAAAGTACGCGCGCCTGAGCGGGCAGTTGTGGGATTTCATCAACCGCAACAAGCCCTATTTCTGGCGTCAGGGCAAAACGTTTCCCGAATCCATAGCCGCCATGCACCAGATGTTTGCCAACAGCGAGCTGGATTTTACCATGAGCAACAACGACGGCGAGGTGGACAACAAAATACTGCAAGGCGTTTTCCCGGAAACGGCGCGTGCATTTGTGTTTGATTCCGGCACCATTCAGAATGCGCACTACCTGGGCGTACCCGCCAACGCGGCCAACAAAGCGGGTGCGTTGGTGGTGGTCAATTTCCTGATTTCTCCCGAAGCCCAGTGGTACAAGATGAACCCGGCGGTGTGGGGCGATGGCACTGTGCTGGCCGTAGAGCGTTTGCCAACAGCATGGCAGGCTAAATTTGATGCTGTGCCCCGGCGCCGCTTCTCGCCCAAACGCAGCGCCCTGCGCGACAAGGCCATCCAGGAGCCGGACCCGGAGTACATGATCCGGTTGTACCGGGACTTCCGCTCGAAAGTCATTGATTTGTAGGGTTTTTTTATCATGCGATTCAAAATCCCTGTTGTCGTTTTTATCGTCCTTGCCGTGGTGCCGCTGGGGGCCGGTTTGGGGTACGCCTTTTTGTACAGCGTGGGTTTGGCGGGGGCCGTGTCTAAGGGTTTCACCGGCAGGCACTGGCAGGCGGTGTTGATGGATCCGAATATTTGGGGCGCTATGGCGCTGAGTATGGGTATGGCCGTTGTGGTGCTGGGCTTGTCTGCGGTGTTGGCCTTGTGCACGGCATTGGTGTTGCGAAAACCATTGGAAGGCCGATGGGCTTTTTTGGGTTATTTGCCGCTGACCATGCCGCCGCTGGTGGCTGCATTTTGGGTGTTTCAGTTGTTGAGCCGGGGCGGTTGGTTGTCGCGTTTGATGGGGTTCGAACGGCCTGAAGATTTTCCCGAGTTGGTTAATGATGCCGCTCACGTAGGCGTGTTGCTGGCCCTGGTCATGCTGACGTTCCCGTTTCTGACCCTGTTGTTTCTGGCTCAAGCCCGGGCGGGGGGTTTGCCATCATTGATGCAGGCTGCTCAAACGCTGGGTGCCTCTTCCTGGCAGGCGGTTTGGCGGGTGGCGGTGCCGGTGTTGATGTTTCGCACCCGACCGGCGTTGCTGTTGTACGGGTTGTTTTTAGTGGGTGCTTATGAGGTGCCGCTGTTATTGGGTCGACAGTCACCGCGCATGCTTTCGGTGCTCATTGCGCAGAAATTCCGGCGTTTTGATTTGCTGGAGTTGCCACAGGCGTATGTGTTGACGTGTTTGTACGCGGCGTTTGTAGTATTAGTGGTACTTTTCAACAAATCTCGCAAAAATTGAACATTATTGGTAGATGCAATTTGCCGTAAAATGTCTACTTTTATTTCAGCAATGCCCATTCTGAAGATTTATTTATCACAAACGTCCCACAGAGTTAATCAATATTGTGTTGTCAACAAAGTCTAAACTACAATGTAAATCGTAAAGCACCCCTAACTTTGCCCCATGCCGAAAAATCCAATCCCCCTTTTCCTCCTCGTACTTCTTTTTATCCTCCCTTTCGTTTACCTTCCCTTACTGTCTTTGGCGGATGGGTGGACCTTTCCTGCTGTTTGGCCGGAACAACTGACGCTGAAACACTGGCAATCGGCCCAACACCTGTACGGGAGTTTGTTGTACGGATTTATGCTTTCGATGGCCGTATCCTTAACCGCCACAGCTTTGGGCTTTTGGGTGTCGCGCAGCATTGCGCAGCACCGGCACAAGGAGCGTTTGTTGCGGTTGGCGTATTTTCCGTATGCTTTTTCGCCGGTGGTCTACGCCTTTTGTTTGCAGTACTTTTTTTACAAAACCGGACTGGTGGGTACGTTCATGGGCGTTTGGCTGGCGCAATTGTTCATCACCTTTCCGTTTTGCGTGCTGGTGCTCACGCCTTGGTGGACTTCGCGGGTGTTCGACATGGAAAACCTCAGTTTCACACTCGGCGCGAGCGCGGCGCAGGCCTGGCGGCGCGTGTTGTGGCCCATGGCGCGTCCGGTGTTGTTGCTCAGTTGGTTTCAGGCCTTTTTGATTTCGTGGTTTGAATATGGCCTGACTTCTGTTTTGGGCCTTGGGCGGGTGCCAACGCTCAGTATTCGGGTGTTTCAATACATCGGCGAGGCCAATCCGTATGTGGCCGCAGTAGGTGCCTGTTTGCTGCTTTTTCCCCCTTTGTTGTTTTTGTGGCTAAACAAACAATCCGTTTTCCGGGTTGACACCGTATAATGGGTATGGTTTTTTTTCAAGTGGCGTCGCTCGCGGCTGGATACGGTTCGGAAAAAGTGTTGCAGGATGTGTCATTTACACTCGCCAAAGGCAACACCTTGGCCATTCTGGGCCGTTCGGGTTGCGGTAAAACGACTTTGCTCAAAACCCTGGCCGGACTGCACCCTGCAACGGCGGGGGCCGTTTACCTCAACAGCGAAAACATCACGGCATGGAAACCGCGTCAACGGGGCATTTTATACCTGTATCAGGAGGCTTTGCTGTTTCCCCACCTGAACGTGTTCGATAATGTGGCATTTGGGTTGCGTTTACGCAACACCGATGCGCTGCATGTCGGCGCACAGACAAATGCCTTGCTGGAAAAATTAGAACTTTCCGCCTTGTCCAACAAAATGCCCGATCAACTCTCGGGCGGCCAAAAACAACGCGTAGCTTTCGGTCGCGCCCTCAACGTGCAACCGCCGCTGCTGCTGCTCGATGAGCCGTTTGGCAGCCTCGACGTGGAAACCCGCGCCAACATGCAGTTGTTTTACAAAAACCTGGCCCGGCAACAACAAATGAGCTCCATATTGGTAACCCATGACCTGAAAGAAGCCGTACTCCTCGGCGACCAGTACGGTTACATGGAAAATGGCCAATTGACCCTGTTTCCCGACCTGAACGCTTTCATGGCCGACGCCCGTACGGGCATGGCCCATGAAATGGCCTTTTGGCAAACCATGCAACAACAAGCCGATACACAACATGCGCAATCCGACTGATTTTAACCACTGCGAAAGCCTCTACTGGGTGTTCACCCAATTGTGCAACGACCAGTGTGACCATTGCTACAATAGCTCCGGCCCCCAGGGCGAACGCATCAGCGAAGAAGACTGCATGCGCATCATCGGCAACCTGCCCGATCGGATAGACCGCATCATCCTTTCCGGAGGCGAACCCTTAGCCGACAAAAAACTCCTGTACGCCATCCTCGACCGCCTGCGCGAACGATACCAGGGCCGCACCCAGATCATGCTGCAAACCAACGGCGACCTCCTCAACGGCGAAATCCTCGACACCCTCATCGAAAAAGGCGTTACCCGCTTCGATATTGCCAGCATAGACCGCTACCACAAACACGCCGGCAACCGCATCATGGTGCTGGCGGAACTGTTCGAATCGCGCGGGGTGAACGGCGACGACAAAGACCCGCTCATCGACAAGGAGCACTACCTCGTGCATGCACAACAGGTGTCCTGGGGCTACTGGGGTGCTACTGACGACATGTGGCTCGGCGGCAACTGGCCCCGAGGCCGCGCCATGGAAAAGGATATTTGGAAAAAAGATCCGAAACACAATTTCTGCAAAATCCTGTCGGGTGGTATCGGCTTCCTGACCGGTGCGGAAGGCATGCCTCAGGAAATTTCCATTCAACTGTGGAAAATAAACCCTTGTTGCCCGGGGACATATAAAGCCATGGGCGACGCCCGCACTGAAAAGGTGGCCGATGTGCTGGCCCGCGTGGCGCAGTCGCCCGTGTTTCAAAAAATCAACGAAGGCGATCCGCTGGGCATGGGCGAAAGCATCGGCATTTCACGGGAATTTGCGGAAGCGCGTGCAGCGGACTTGCAGAATATTTGCCTGTGGTGCGACGCTTTTTTTCAGGAGTTTTTTGATATTGACACTTTAAAAGCCCGTTGGGAACAGGATGCAACCGTCTGATGCCGCCGTTGCCCCGTATCCCCGCCTGGTCTTTGTATACAACGCCGACACCGGTTTTTTTAACCTGGCTGCCGATACTGCGCACAAGTTGTTTTCGCCCCAAACTTATCCGTGTCGGTTGTGCGACCTCACGCACGGCGTGTGGCGCATGCGGCCGGAATGGGCGCAATTCATACAAGAATCGCCTGTGGCGCTGGTTTTTTTGCACCGCGACGAATTTCACGCGCAATATGCCGACTGGACAGCGGAACCTTTGCCAGCCGTTTGGATGGATGGTGGTGCGGGAGCGCTTCAACTGCTGCTGGATGCCCAAGCCTTAAATGACTTGAAGACATTGGAAGAATTGAAGGTTTTGTGTTTGGAAAAACTGGTACAGGCTTTGTAGTATACTGCCTAAGCATAACCGATTACAACACAAAATATCCCGGACATGAACATCGACACCGGTAAAAAACTGACCTCGCCGTTTTTGCTGCGCGCCAATACGGATCGTGATGCCGCGTTTGTGGCGCATTTTTCTCGTTTGGAAGACTATTTTGAAGGCCGTTTTGTCAATATGAAAGACACCGACGCGCTGTTGCTCATCAAGCACCTGACGGAACAGTTTGGGATAGAGCCCAAGCGGTTGGTGAAGTATTTGGCAAAGTAGGACAAGATCATGTTTTACTTAGCGGTCAAAATGTAGTTGCCCGAATGGTTACAGCCCCAAGCCTGTTACCTGCTGGCCATTTTAACGCATCCATCAATTTTTATCTGTAAAAGTCTTTTTCACTGTCGGATTTAGATAGTTCTTTTGCTTTACTAAAGTACTTAATTGATTGGGAGTTGTCAATGTCCAAATATAGTTGCCCTAACAAAGCATGATAAAGATGATTGTCGTCTAAATTAAGTTTCAGTGCTTCTTGAATGGCTTTTTCTGCACCGTAGTTTTTAAAAAGGTTAAATGCGATACGTAACATCAGTTACATATTTGCAGCCCTGACTAATTCGATCTGACTTTTTAAGGAGGGAAGCTCTTTAACAGCAACATTCCAAATTACCTCAAGTGAAACCCCAAAATACTCGTGTACGTTAAGCTGCCTCTTGGCCATATACAGGTAGTGCGTTATCGATGATGTATTTCTTTAGCAAAGGTTTCACCGCCTTAAACTCCAATAGGTCTACCTTTCGACCCAAAGCGTCCTCCAGTTCGTGTTTAATGTGGATAAATTCGAGCAAGCCGATGGACTGGGATAGCTCAATGAGCAAGTCCACATCGCTGTTTTCATGTGCGGTACCGTCGGCAAAAGACCCAAATAAGCTGGCCCTGCGGATGGGGTATTTCCGCAAAACGGGAATGATGGCGTATTGAATGTCTTGTAAGGCGCTTGTCATAAAAATTATGTAAGTGTTTGGAAAAAACTCGAATATGCATCAATGACTTCGAGTCACTTCTTAACTTTAACTCAATAACCAACATAAAGATACGCATTTTTCAAAAAACCGCCAAAATACCTTTCCAACAGCATAAAAAAGCGGGTTTCCCCACATCATGGAAGAAACCCGCCCCAAACTGCATTACTCAAAACTCAAAACTCAACACTCAACACCCAAAACTCAAAACTCAACACTCAACACCCAAAACTCAACACTCAACACTCAACACTGATTTGTGGAGCTGGCGGGATTCGAACCCAATTTTTTAATCAATTGAAAATCAATATATTGAATTGGATTCTTCTTTAGGTGGTGTAAAAAGTGGTGTAAAAAAAGAAGGTTTTGCCCGTTTTTATGCCGCTTTGGCTAAGCGCTCCTTTACAATCGCTACCATGAAATCCCGAACGTCGGCAGACCGTTTCACCATATCGAAAGGCAAACGAATGATAAATTGGCGTCGCCCTTTTTCGTCGATCCATTCGTCTTCTTCCTGATCGGTTTCGTCTTCCGTACACACAAAAGTGATACCTACGTTCGGCAGGTCAGGAAATTGTGCGGCGACATATTGCGTATCTACTTTATCGGCAATTTCTTGTTCGACAATTTTTACGACGATCATGGTCTGAAAATTTTCGTCAAAGTTAGTATCAGGATGCAAATATTGCAAATGTTACTTCAAAACGGGATTATACGGTGGCCTCAACAGGCGGTCAATTTCCAAACGTGCCAGGTTTTCAGGTAGCAGCGGGTAGGCAAAAAGTTTGCGTTGCTCTTCCTGCAAACATTCCGTTACTGTGCCTTTGAACTGAATAACGTACAAAACCCCATTGTCCTGCAAAAAACGGCTTGTGTAGCGTCCCCGTTCGCCTTTGATCGTAATCCCATATTTCCAGACTTCGCCGGTATGCAGGTAATACAACGCCCGGCCGCTGTGTAAACATGGGTACCAGCCTTCCGACATTGCAACCAGGGCGTACTGCTCACCGACTTCGAGGTCATCCAGTTTTTTCTGCAACTGGTTTTGATGTTTCGCGGTCAGTCTGGGTTCGCCGTTGATGTATTCTATAACGTCACGCCATTGGAGCGCACACACGATCAGTATGGCAGCGCTGCCAATGATAAACGGCAGCAGGCTTTTCTTTTTCGGTTCAGGCGGTTGAAATTGCGGTTGTAGTAAATCTGCCCCCATAGGTTTACATTTGGCGTTGATGGAAGGTATTACAAATGCGACCGTGCCGCCACTGTAAAAAGTGGACGACGATAACAGGCAGGCGACACGGCCCGGACAAATATACTGTATTCGCCCGTTTTTATTTCCGCTGGAAACTGCAAAAGACAAAATTCTGCACCGTGTTAAACGGCGTCGTGTGGTCTTCTTCGATACATTTGATGCGCTCGAAGTTGACCTCGAAGCGTGCGGACATAGACGCTTTGGAGTATTGTTTGATTTCCAGACCGCTGCATTTTTTCGGGCCTTGTTCACTGAATGTTCCAAGGATTAGATAGCCGTCTTTTTTTATGGCATCTTCTACCAGGTCGACGTATTGGCCGATTTTATCATCTGTTGTCAGGAAGTGAAAAGCGGCGCGGTCATGCCAGAAATCGAACTGAACCGGCGGCACAAATGCGGTAACATCCGACGCCACAAAATGCACCCTTGCCGCTTTGTCGTCCAACCGCTTTTTCAGGTTTTCAATGGCTTTCTCCGAAATATCCAGTACCCAAAGGTTCTGATACCGCGTTCCAAAAGTACATCTATAAAATGACTTTCTCCGGCTCCTACGTCGATGATATTTGCCGTCAGCGGAAGGTCAAACAGTTCTAAAAACTCAACGGAAGTAGTAGGGTATTCCTGAAACCAACTGACTTCTTTTTCATCTTTGGTACTGAAAATGTTATCCCAATGTTCCTTTTGCAAATTCAGCATTCAATTGAATTAAAATATGATTGTTGCGGGGGTCCATTATAACTCAAAAACTGGACTGCAAATCTGTCAAAATAAAGTGACAAATTTGCACTTAAAGTAGGGTCAAACACACCAGTTGTATAGAACTAACCATCTCAACATAAAAATACGCATTTTTCAAAAAACCGCCAAAAAACCTTTCCAACAGCATAAAAAAGCGGGTTTCCCCCCACATCATGGAAGAAACCCGCCCCAAACTGCATTACTCAACACCCAAAACTCAAAACTCAACACTCAACACTCAACACTCAACACTCAACACTCAACACTCAACACTCAACACTCACCCACTGATTTGTGGAGCTGGCGGGATTCGAACCCGCGTCCGGACAAAGCGCCTCAACGCTTTCTACATGCTTAGTTTCCGATTGAATTTTCGAGTGCCCCTTTGGTTCGGAAACCGACGCAGGCGCACCTTATCCGTTTTGTCTCGCCGAACCTTAACGGTGTCAATCCGGCCAGCCTCAAAAAGTTGAATGCGATGCGATGTGTATGAAGCCTCAACCGCACGGCATAAAAGCGTTCTAGTCTACTAGACTAGGCAGCCATTGCGAACGACGTGTTGCCATTCAAAGGTTGATCGTTATTTTTTACGGAGTAACCGACCATGCTCCGGCATGCTTACGAAGCGACTTTCTTTCCCGTCAATACCAAACAGCCCCAGTTTAATGCGTTAAAGCCAGCAAAGATACGATGGAAGTTGGAGAATACAGGGATAATTTTTGGATTATTGTTGCACAGGTGCGTGTGCCCGGTTTGTGTGATGGCCTTTCGTTTTGCGGCTTCGGGTTATAGACGGCCCACGGCAGTAAAGTCACAGCAGCAAATGCTACCTTTACCCCACCAAACAAAAACACCCTAACCAAGCTGTTCCGCATGTCGGCAGCACCATACGCCTTATGCTGACCATCGGCCTCATCCGCGAAGGGAAAATACCCCCCGACGCCCGCACGCCTCTTTCACCCAAACAATGCGCCCTCGCACAGGAACAATGGCCTGTCCGTTTTGTAGTCCAACCCTCCGAACACCGCGCTTTTACCGACCAGGAATACCGCGATGCGGGCATCACCGTGCAAGCAGATGTATCGGATTGTACCGTGCTGATGGGCGTCAAGGAGGTACAATCGGACGATTTGATGCCCGATAAAACGTACTTTTTCTTTTCCCACACCATCAAAAAGCAAGCCTACAACCGCCACCTGCTGCAAACCGTCCTCGAACGCCGTATCCGCCTCATCGACTATGAAGTGCTGACCGATGACCTGGGCGACCGCCTCGTTGCGTTTGGTTATTTTGCCGGCATCGTGGGTGCCCACAACGGTTTGTGGGCTTATGGTTTGCGTACGGGTGCGTTTGAATTTCCACGCCTGTACCAGTGCCACGACTATGCCGAAGCGCTTGCCGCTTATGCCCGGGTGCATTTGCCCCCCCTGCGCGTTGTACTCACCGGATCCGGAAGGGTAGCCGCCGGTGCCATCCGCAATTTGCACGATATGGGCATACACGGGGTGGCACCCGAGGAGTTTCTGCGCAAATCCTACAATCGACCCGTGTTTACACAGCTGTTTGCCCACGACTACGTGCGCCGAAAAGGCTCATACAGCTATTTTGACAAAAAACATTTCTATGCGCACGGGGAGGAGTACGTCAGTACGTTCCACCCATTTGCCCATACCTCAGACCTGTTTATCAATTGCATTTACTACGACAAACGGGCACCCATGTTTTTTTCCCGGGAAGACATGCGCTCTGCTGATTTCCGCATTCAGGTGGTAGCCGACATCAGTTGCGACCTGTTCCCGGATGGCTCGGTGCCCACCACACTTCGCGCCTCTTCCATTTCCGAACCGGTATACGGGTACGACCCGGCTACAGGCTCCGAAACCGCTCCGTTTACGGCGCCTGCCGTAGACATCATGGCTGTTGACAACCTGCCTTCCGAACTGCCCAGAGATGCTTCCACGTTTTTTGGCCAACAAGTGCTCGACCACATCCTGCCCGCCCTGGTGTCTGATCAACACAGCCCGGTGCTGGAGCGGGCCACCATTGCAGCGGAGGGTCAATTGACCGATCGGTATGATTACCTCGCAACATGGGTAAAAGGCTAAATCAGGCACTCCACCCTCAAATTTCCTCCGGCCCTTCTCCTACCCAGTCGTTGATGATGTAGCCGTTTTCGCACAGCGGGCGCAGTTCCTGTTCGATGAATCCGCGTACCTCGGCCACAATATCTTCCGGGTACAACAAGTGTACATTGGGCCCGGCGTCGAGGGTGAAATAAACCGGATGGCCGGTATCCGCACGGTACGCTTTGAGCCGCTCGATGATGTCAAGCGAGTTTGGCCGCATCAGCAGATAAGCCGGGTGGCTGCTCATCATGAGGGCGTGCAGGGTGAGTGCTTCTGCCTCGCAAAGGATGCCGAAAGCCTCCAGATCACCTTTTTGCAGCGCCGACAACAGGTCGGTCAGGCGGTGTTGGGCCTGTAGATACCGGGCCTCGGCATACGGATTGCCGTTCATGAGCGCATGCCCGGCGGTGCTGGAAACTGCTTTTTCATCGGCGCTCACAATGAGGATGTCGTCGTGAAAACCTTTGAATATCGGGTGCAACAGTTCACCAATCGGCGTCGCGTATTCATTGGATGACTCCGGCAAGATGGTATTGGCCCCCCACAATGCGCCATGCGGAAAAATGGAACGGCACGCGCTCCCGCTGCCCAAACGGGCAATGTAGGAAGCCTTGCGGTCAAAGGCTTCCGGTTCCGACAAGGTGTTGAACAGCAGGTCTTCCAGCGTGCACAACCCGAGCGCCAGCGCCGACATGGCCGATGCAGAAGAGGCAATGCCCGCCGAATGGGGAAAAGAGTTGCCACTGTGTATGGTCAGTTTCAATTGTGTCAAAAAAGGAAACACCGGGCGCAAACTTTCTAAAAAATGCAGGATTTTGTCGCGAAATGCCGTATTTTCTTCCCCTTGAAAATAAAAATCCAGGTCGACGCGGTGGTCGTCTGGCGTTTCTTTCCACGCATACTCAATGGCCGTATCGGTTACGGAAGCCGCCAGGGTAAAACTGACAGAGGGGTTGTTGGGGAGTTGGCGTCCGTGTTTGCCCCAATATTTCAGGATGGCAATGTTGCTTGGGCTGCGCCAAACGACCTGGCCGGGTTCGGGCGGGTTGGAAGAATCAAGGATGAGTCGCGGGTTGTCGTACATGGCGCTTAAGTTTGGCGCAAAGGAAACAAATGAGACGGACTTTCCCGGCCGATTGCTTACTTTGTGCTACATTTGCCCAGCTTTTTGGGCAATTCAAACATGGAAAAAACAAGCATTTGGTCCCGTATCTGGCAGGGCATCCGCCACTTCGCCATTGAAGTATACTGCTTCTGCACGGCGCCGTTTGTCGTCCGCAACTGCCTGGGCATGTTCTCCCTGCTTGCAGGCGTGTTTTTGCTCACCTTTTGGTGGCTTCAATGCTACACCAACCACGGTGACAGCATGGAGGTGCCCGATTATGTGGGCAAAAACCTGCGGGTTGCCGGCCCCATGGCTAAATCCAAACGCTTGAATGTGGTGGTGAGCGACTCGATCTTCATGCCCGGCAAAATACCCGGAGACATCATCAGCCAAAATCCAAAGGCCAAAAGCCGCGTGAAACAAGGCCGCACCCTCTACCTCACCATAGCCAAAGGCAATCCGGATATTGTAGAGCTGCCCGACTTGTCTGGCGGTGATGATTACGACATCTACAGCAGAAAACTCAGCCGCCTGGGCGTCAAAACCCGCATCACTGCCCGCGTAGCCGACCCCCGCCTCGAGAGCAACACCATTGTGGCCGTAGTCTACAAAGGGGATACCATCACCCAGAAAATACGCAAGGGTTATAAAGCGGAAATGGGCGCGGTGATCGATTTTGTCGTCAGCGAAAAAGTTGCCCAGGATGTTGCCATTCCCGATTGCGTGTGCGAAACGTACGGTGCCGCGCGTTTTTTGCTGGAAGCCAGCAATTTAAGCGTGGGAACGGTAATCAAAGACGAGACAGTCTCCGATGAAGAAATCGCATTCGTCTGGCGACAAACCCCACCGTTTGATCCCACAGGCGTACTCCGCGTCGGCAATACCATTGATCTTTACCTCACGGCCCAACGCCCGACTTTCTGCCCCGAATGAGTCAGTTTTGAGTTTTGAGTTTTGAGTTTTGGGTTTTGAGTTTTGGGTTTTGAGTTGTTCATTATCTCGCCTTGCTACTCAAAACTCAAAACTGATAACTCAAAACTCAAAACTCAAAACTGATAACTCAAAACTCAAAACTGATAACTCAAAACTCAAAACTCAAAACTGATAACTCAAAACTCAAAACTGCAATGGATATTACCGTTCAAGAATTGCGTCAAAAATTGGAATCAGGCGAAAAATTCATCTTTATTGATGTGCGAGAGCCTTACGAGTACGAGGAATTTAACCTCGGTGCACAGTTAATACCGTTGAGCGAGGTTCCCGGGCGGTTAGCAGAATTTGAGGCCCAACAAAACGAAGAGATCGTCGTACATTGTCGTTCGGGTGGCCGCAGTGCCATGGCGCAGGGATGGATGGTGGCGCAGGGCTTTACCAATGTGCGCAACCTTACGGGGGGTGTAATGGCCTGGTTAGACGCCTTTGGCAACACAAAACCATGAACAGGTGTACCGTGCTCACCCTTTTAACCGTTATTGCAGCATGAAAAAATGCAGTTACCTTCTGGCAGGTGTTTTCCTGCTATCGCTTGCTTCAGGTGTCACCGCGTGCAGCCAAAAAAGCGGCTGCCCGGCCACCGAAAGCCTGCAACCCAAAACCAACCGAAAGGGAGACCTGAAGGCCTCCAAAAAGAAGGACGATGGGCTGTTTCCGAAAAAGATGTCAAAAAAAATGTAACGCCCATGAGGGGGGTAAACGACAATCACATTTCGTCCCCGCCTCGTGAAATCACAACAAACGCCTGTTCAATTCGGTATCCATCGGCATCCACCAACGCCAGCGTGTGCTTGCCCACGCTTGGTTGTAATGCCATTTGATGAAATTGTTGCGTACTGCCCAAATAGGTACCATCCAGATGCCAATACAATACGGTGTTGGGCCGCTGGTGGGCCACCTCAAAAACCGTGCTGCCCAACTTTCCGTCCAAATCTATCGGTACATAAATGGAAGTGGGCTGTTTGGGGTAGATTAACTGCATGGGTGCCTGTTGGGCTGCGGCTGAGCCCTGCAGGCAATCGGATCTGAAAGGCGGCGGCATTCGGAACCAGGGGTTTTTATGGATGAAATAATGCGCCTCCATCGGCGGCAATACAAACCAGGGCACATGCTGCATGTCGGATGGCACCACGCAGGTGCTGTTGACTTGCCACGCCCCGCTTGCGTCCAGGTGCAGCAATTCATGGTTCGGACACGCTTTTGCGTTCAAGCCCGACTTGGGTATCCAAACCGAATCCACCGGACAGTTTGGGTTGGCCCGCCAGCCGCTCAAAGGGCAAACGGCGGCCTGCACCATGGCGTCATAAGGTGCATCAAACCATCCGTCATCGGGCAGCAGTTCAAATAACTCAAACAACACCGGCGCCGCAGCCTGCACGCCCAATAACCCCGGCCGCCCTTCTCCGTCGGCATTGCCCACCCAAACCCCCACCGCATATTGGGGCGTTACACCTGAGGCCCAGGCGTCCCGAAAGCCAAAGCTGGTACCGGTTTTCCAGGCTATTGGCCTGCTGCCCTGAAACAGCTCCCACTCACCGGCACTCATCGGACGTTCAACTTGCTGCATGGCCTCCAGGGTGTGCCATATCGTACCGGCGTTCAACAATGGAGCCTCGCGGAGCAGGGCCGATTTGCGCAGTTTTGTCGGGGTAAAAACGGGTGCCCTGAAGTCGTTGGCTGCGTACCGCCCATCGCGGTCGTAAAAGTTTACCAACACGCGCGCCATGCAGGCGTACACATTGGTGATGTCGAGCAGCGTGGCTTCGGCACCACCGAGGATCAACGACAGCCCATAATGCTCGGCAGGACGGTTGATCGTACTCAAGCCCAACCGTTTGAAGTTAAAATGGCACTTATCCAGGCCGTATTGTTGCAACAGAAGCACAAACGGCACATTGAGGGAGCGGATCAGCGCCCTGCGGGCAGGCACCGCGCCGTCGTACGTTTCAAAATAGTTTTCCGGCCGGTACTGCCCAAGCTGTGTAGGCACGTCGTGCAACAGGCTGTTGGGCAGGATGTCGCCGCTTTCCAGGGCCAGGGCGTACAGGTAAGGTTTGAGGATGCTGCCGGTGCTGCGCGGTGCGGCGGCACAGTCTACCGATTCGCCGTGTTCCACGCCTGCGCCCACCACATTGCCCACATAAGCCAGTATGTTTCCGCTGTGCACATCAATGACCACCGCTGCCATGTTGTGCACTTCATTGCCGCGGTACAAAGCCTGCCGCCGCGCCAACACGGCGGTCACGCGCTCCTGCAAGGGCAGGTCTATGGTCGTGTGCAGTCGCCGCGTGTCCGGGCCAAGTTTACCGTTGACCAATTTATCCATCAAATGGGGGGCTAAATTGGGCAAGGGACGGGGTGCCTCGGGCATGGGCTCGGCAGCGGCGAGGGCACCATCCAGGGAGTCCAATTGACCCATTTGAACCAGTTTCTCCAACAGTCGATTGCGTTTGGCTACCAATGCCTCCGCGTTGCGCCCCGGACGCATCAGGCCCGGACTGTTGGGCAGTACCGCCATAGTTGCTGCTTCCGACCAGGAAAGGGATTGTGGGCTTTTGCCCAAATAACGCCACGATGCCGCTTCTATGCCCACTATGTTGCCTCCGAAGGGCGCATGGGCAGCATATTGTTCCAAAATGGCTGTTTTGGAGTAGCCTGCTTCCATGCGCAAGGCTAAAAATACTTCGAGGCATTTTTCCCACAGCGTGCGCCGCTGGTTGCCCCGGGCCATGCGTATGACTTGCATGGAAATGGTACTGCCGCCACTCACTACACGACCAGCCCGCAGGTTCTGGCCCGCTGCACGCAACAAACTCAACACATCCACGCCCGGGTGGTATCGGAATCGCTTGTCTTCAAAAGCAATGACCGCAGCCACATATTTTTCCGGCAAACTGTCAATTGTCGGGAAACGCCACTGCCCGTCTGCTGCGATGCGCGCGCCCAGCAATTGCCCATGCTGATCCTCCAACACCGCACAATACGGCGCGTCGAAAAGCGGGTAGGGTAGGGCGAATACCCACAATGCTGCCGCGCCGGTACACGCCGCAAACAGCAGGGGACTGCGTTTAATGAATTTCCACAATTGATGCAAGTGTCGGTCAATTCGTGCAAATTTTGCACTTTTTTTCGACAGCATCGGTCTCTGTCTCCGGTTTTTTATTGACCAGCCACCATCATCGTGCGCATTGCCTGATCGGTAGCCGTGGTCAAGCGGTAAAACAACAGGCCGTTTGCAGGGATCAATGCACGGTTTAAGGCAACTGCGTTGTAGCCTTTTGCGTACGCAGCCGTTTGCTGAAACAGCAAGCGACCGGTTTCATCCAACACCGATAGTGTTGCCGAAGTGGCCTCCGGCAAATAAAAACCGATGGTTGTTTTATCGGCAAACGGATTGGGCTGGTTCTGGTACAACTCGAAACGAGGGCGCTGTGCGAAGTTTTCAATAAAATGCAAGTGCACATCCATTGGTATGCCATCCAACCTGTAAGCTTCTGCCCGGGTGATTTGGCTCGACAGGGCAAGCATTTGGCTCAGTTTGCCGCTCGCCCTGGCTTTTACGCGCAATTGAAATGCACCGGTTTGGCCATCGGCGGAAACCGTAAGTATTGACCCGGCCGCCTGCTGGAAAACAGCAAAATGATCGGCCGACATGTTATCTCCCGGTATTACGTCCATGATTTCCAGGTCAACCATGTTGAGCGTAAACTGATAACCCGACACGTTTTCAGCAGGGCTCAATTTAAGGGTGTAAACGGAATCCGCATCAACGATCAGTTCTGTTGTCTCAAACAAAAGGGCATGCTTCGAGCGCTCATCTGTACCTACTGACGCACCGACGATGGCGTTGCCGTTTACATCGCCCACTTTTATGGCGGTAAAGTTGTAATCGCCGTACACCAAGGGCAAGGATTCAGAGATGTACTCCGGAAATGTCGTTTCGAACGGATTGGATGGATTTGGAAAGACAAATGCCTGGGGCACAAAACGCCAGCTGTTATTCACCGGGAAAGCGGTGTATACGCCCAGGATCAGTTTGCGCAACTCCACAATGTCGAAAGTAGTAATGGAGCCCGACTTGTTGATGTCGGCGGCAATCATGGCATAGGGCGTCTGTATCGGTGTTTGGCCCAAAATATGTTTGGAAATGAGCACCAGATCGTAGGTAGACACTCCGTTTATCGGGTTGTCGTCTTTTGAAGGGGTGATCGTGATCGTCGACACGGGGGGCAGGTTTTTTGAAAACTCGAAGTGCCCGCCGATTGCAGACTGATCAAAAAACTGATAAGCAGGCGATGCCGGAGCCTGTGAAGACAGGGTAACCGTAGCCGCGTCTACGCCTTTGTTGCTTGCCGTAAAAAGGTTGCCGGCAACCGTGACGGGTATGGCAGGCTTGCAAGCGGCCGTATTGTCCTGAATATGGATGAAGGTGAGGCAGTAATCTGCGTTTCCAGCCAAATCTTCAGACCACAACTCTACCTGCTGAGTGCCTATGTCTAAACACGAAAACGCAATTTGATCAATCGGATTGCCCTGCGCATTGCGCGGAAATCCACTTCCGGCACCGGGCTGCCGAACGCCGTAAAGGAGTTTGTTCGCTGGCGTACAATTGTCGTTTCCATACTGCAAAAAGTCGCTGGCCCACAGGTTGATCGTGCCGTTTGGCATCAGGTTGACACTTAGTCCGTTAAGGCACACCACCGTTGGCGCTTTACAATCTTTTACCTCAACAGGATATTCGCAGACAGTTTCGTTTCCACAATTATCGCTGACTACCCATTTGATCTTGTGACGCCCGTACGGCAGTTGCGGTTCAAAAAAGGTACCAGGCGACTGTGCCGTGTTCCAGGCCACACGTGCTGTTCGGGTTGCCCCTGTTTGGGTCACTTGCAAGGCAAATCCATACCGTTGATTGGCAGGCACAGGGCGGTTATCGAATGCCAGGGGAGTGCCCCCGCTGTAGTTTGGATTTTGGGCGTTGCCCACCTGAATGTTGTTATAACCGGGCAGATTGGCGCTCGAAACTACGGTTTCCATGTCGCCATCCTGGTCTGTATCCAAAAACAACAAATACCGGAAATGGAGATCGCTCCCGGAACAATCGTCCACGGCACTCATGCTTAAGCCTTCACCTGGTGCTTCACAAAGGTCGTGTTGTTGCGTCACGGGATCCCAAAGCGCATTGGTATTCCATAGAAACGGGTCATTTGGGCTGATGTCGCACAATTCCAACGGGCCTGGGCATTGATCAATCACAGGATCTTCCGAGTCTATGATTTTGATTACTTGTTTATAGGTGTAGCAGTTGGCACCGGCATTCCAAAAAGCAGCAAAATTGGTCGCAGTAGCATCACCAGGGCGTATTTTCACCACCGAGGGTGCCCAGGGGGCGGCTGTGCCCAATGGCGATACGGTCGGCCCCGGCAAATTGGCGCTTGAATTGATGATGGCACTGGGTTCGGGGTTGGGCACGTTGATGCAGGGTGCGTTCGGGTCGTAGGTGCACCAGTTGATGATTTTCCAGGTGCGCTCAATTTTATAACAAGCATCAGGTACTACGGTGAAAACCCTGTCTTGAAAAGACATGCCAAGCAATTCGCAGTCCTCACCGAACAACACCGGTTCATCGTACACATTGGTTGAATCGCAGGTAGTCAGGATAACATCATTTGGAAAACGAATAAAGTAATCCTGATTATGGGTAACCAATATGCGCTGGGTGCACTGGGTGCTTAAGCCCACACAGTCCGTTGCACGGAATGTACGTACAATGGTGCCTCGACTGCATAAATCGTCGAACCCATTGATGTTGTTGGTGACGGCTATCGTGTCAAGGCAACAGTTATCAGCGGCAATGGCGTCACCATACGTGGTCAGGCCAATGTCGAAGTTTTCGCAGGAAACGGTAATGTTTTCAGGTGCCTGACAACTGGGCCTGGTTTTGTCATCTACGTAGACGTGCACCATGCAGTCGTTCGCATTGTTTTCCATAAAGGTGAGCGACACATCGCCCACAGGCGGTGAAGAATCGAATACCCGCAAAAGCACTTGAACGGTGTCGCCTACGTCTTCACAACAAAAACGCACCTGATCGAAAAACCGGTTGTTGGGTTGGCAAGCGTTTAGGCTCATGCGGCGGGCTTTGAACATGGTACTGTTGCAATTGTCGTACGAACCATCGTCAAATGACGCCGCATTGATGAGTACCGAACCGTTGAGCCCAAGCGATACCTGGGTAAACTTATCGCAAGCCGCTACGGGCTTTATCTGATCCTCAACGGTTGCCGTAAACGTACATACACTGCTGTTGCCACAATCATCGGTGACCATATACCGAAATATTGTCGTGCCCTTAGGCAGGTCAAACGCGGAACCCAACACACCAAGGGTGTCTGTGTTCCAGTAATTGTTGCCTGGAAAATCGCTGATGTTTCCACTCAGGGTAAACGAAAAACCGTTCGTCGTCCAGTCGGCACGGATGGAATTGACTCGGGAGCACAGGTCAGTGATCAACACATCCTCCAAATCCAGGTTGCGGAAACAACTGTTGGCGTCGGTACTGACCGTGACATTGGCTGGACAAATGAATGACGGAGGGGCCTGATCATTTATTTTGATAACTTGTATATGGAATACCGGATTGGTGTCAGGCGCAGCAGGCAAACACCAGTCGAGCAGCGTCCAGGTGCGCAATAACTTATACGATCCGTCGCAAACGGGTAATAGCTGATCTGTGTATACAATTTGAAGTTCGCAGGCTGACGTATTCGGAAACAGCGAAAATGGAATGCCATTGACCCTGACGAGGGGTGCGCCTGTGCTGTCGGGAGCCTGTTGAGGATTGGTACAGGTAAAAGCAGTGTCTGAAGGCAGTTCAATGTCGGCCAATTCGATGCGTTCCAACCGGATTGTTTGCGAACAGCTTCCCTGGTTGCCATAAGCATCCTCGGCCGTCCAGATTCGAAGCAGTTGTGCACTAATGCCCTGTATGGAACAAGGCACATCGGAGTAAAAATCGGAAAAGGTCAGGTTAAACCCGCTGCAATTTTCATTTATCGAGGGCAAGGACGCGTTAAAACCCAGGATGTTTTTAAGGTAGCCGGGCTCAAAATTGCTCACCACACAAGGTACATCGAAGTTGGCGCAAGTAACCACTGGCGGGAGCTTGTCTTCTATGGTGATCAGGCCCCAGCAAGTGTTGCCGCTGTTGAGGTGTGTTACGGTTGCGGTAAGCGTTTGGCCGATGTTATTGGCTTGTACAGTGTTTCCGAGCAGTAAGCCGCCGGGGTCGCTGAGCGTTACACGATAGTCATCGAAACAGCCGTATGTGCCTTCCAGCACCATGTCCGGCGTAATGGTAGCGCTGCAAGTGCTGTCGAGCGATACCTGAACGTGATCATTGCACACTAAGGTTGAAGGAGTGGGGAGCACTTGTACCGGGATTCGAACCGACTGGATGCAGCCTGGATCAGCCGCCTGTGCCTGGCCGCCGTCTACCGTGTACACAATGTTATATTGGCCAATGCCGAGCACTCCTGCGTCGAAAACAGACGCATCTACGCCATTTATGGTAAACCCGGCGCTGTGCAGTAAGCTGTCGCCCGGATGGCCATTAAGCGTAATTGGGGTGGAAAACAAGCAAAAAGTGGCATTAAGGTCTGTTGTGATGACCGGGTTGGGATAACGGCAGTTGTTGGCAATGCTTAGTTGAACACCGTATTGGTTGATTGTGGTGAGGGAGTACCCCAGCGAATCAATGTGCACACCCTGGAGCTCATACCTGCCGCTGCTGTCGGGCGTTTCCACGAAAGTGGTGCCAACGCCAATGGGTATAGGTGTGTTTGGCGGAGCAGGGCTATTGGTGGCATACAAGCCACTGATAGAAGTTACCACCCAGTTTTCGCCATTAGAGGATTGAATGGTAATGGTTTCGCCGAACTGTCCGTTGCTAAGGGTTGTGGCGTTGTTTTTACAGATGCAGGGATCGCTGATGCTTATTTCGGGCACAGTTGCCAAAAAACGGCGGGCGAGATCCTGGGCAAAAGCTGCTTGGTAAAGACAAGACAAAAGCAGGGTAAGGAGTAAATACTTTCTCATGAAACGGAAAGATTAATCGGTAAAGTGAAGAAAAGTGTTTACGTTAGTGCAAATACCCTCAACGCCGTGCGGAGCACAGTTTCCCCTGTATGAAAACATACAAAAGAGGAGGAGTATCAGGTTTGGCAGACAAACAAAACTGACCTTTTAGCTTTACCGAAAAATTCCAAAAAGAAAAAAATGCTATCAGGGATAACAACCTTTCAGGACAGGGAGTGCGCGTTCGGGAAACGCCAATCGGTCACAGGATTATGAGGATTAGGTCGATTATCATAAGAAGTGGTATGCAAAAGTAAAATGACTTTTTCTAATACCATCTATTTATCCAAAGGATTCTCAAAAATTTAACTTTTTTTACTTTTTTATATGTGTTTCAATAATATTAACGTACCATTGGGAACTTTTTGACGCTCTAAAGCGTATTCATTGTTAAATCGGGTCGCATTTACGACCTACTCTTTTATTTTCCAACATAATCCAGGTTTTTTTTTGATCCTTGAGAAACTTTTCAAGCCCAAAGGCGTCTTAAGGTATTAGACATATCTCTACACACCATGCGTCAACTCAAAATTTCCCACAAAATCACCTCTCGCGAAAGCCTCGCGTTGGATAAATACTTAAACGACATCGGCAAAATTTCGATGTTGAGTGGTGATGATGAAGCTGTATTGGCCCGCCTGATTCGGGAGGGGGATCAGGAGGCATTAGATAAACTTACCCGATCCAACCTGCGTTTCGTAGTGTCGGTCGCCAAGCAATATCAAAACCAGGGCCTGTCGCTTTCAGACCTCATCAATGAAGGCAACGTTGGTTTGATGAAAGCCGCCCGTCGTTTCGACGAAACCAAAGGGTTCAAATTCATTTCCTACGCAGTTTGGTGGATCCGTCAAAGCATTTTACAGGCCATCGTTGAAAACAGCCGTATTGTGCGCATGCCGCTCAATAAAGTAGGCTCTTACAACAAGGTAAATGAAGCCTACATTTCTTTCGTACAGAGCTTTGAACGAGAGCCGACAGACGATGAACTCGCCGAATTACTCGAAATGACGCCCCGCGAAGTACAAACCATGCTTCGCAGCAGCATGCGACACGTTTCACTTGACGCTCCCTTGAGCAATAGTGACGAGGGCGACGCCACTATGCTGGATGTGTTCATGCCCGAAAATGCTGTTGAACCTGATCTGCACCTCATGGCTGAATCTTTGCGCGAAGAAGTCGCCCAAGGCCTGTCCATCTTGTCGCCCCGCGAAATGGAGGTCATCGCCTCCTACTATGGCCTGGCTGGCTATAAAATATTGACCCTTGAAGAAATTGGAGAAACGTACGGCCTCACCCGTGAACGGGTAAGGCAAATCAAAGAACGGGCCATCCGACGCCTGCGTAAATCGTATAACCGAAACGCCCTCCGCTCGTATCTCGGTTAGTGTTCCGTTAATTTCGGAATTCAAAATGCCTTTCGTAAGGTGACATGGTATGAACATGCACCATTTCGAAAGGCATTTTTTGTTGTACTTACCAGAACACCGGATCAAAAATACCCTTGCCCACCATAAAGACCCAAAATGTTATACCTTTGCGCCCGCTTATGAACTTATGCCTCGACATTGGCAATACGCGAACCAAAGCAGGTGTTTTCAACGGCAATCAATTGATTGATCAGGTGGTTGTGGCCCATTGGCAAACAGGCCACCTGCGGGCGTTTGCCGATGCGCATCCCTTGCAGCATGCCATTGTGGCTTCCGTAGCGGAACCGGATCCGGCCATGATACCGGCTTTTACTTCTTGGGGACTTGACGTGTTGGAAATGACACCCGAAACGCCTATTCCTTTTGAAAATGCCTATACAACACCCCAGACTTTAGGCATAGACCGCCTCGCAGCGGTTTCCGGTGTTCATGCGTTGTATCCCGGGCGCAACGTACTGGCTATTGACGCAGGTACCTGCATAAAATACGATGGTTTGAGTGCGCAAGGCGTTTACATCGGAGGAAACATTGCTCCGGGCTTGCACATGCGCATCCGTGCCATGCATGAACAAACAGCGCGTTTACCCATGGTGTCGATGCACATACCAGCGGATTTCGTGGGTACAAGCACCGAAACAGCCCTTCAAAACGGGGCATTCAAGGGAGCTGTTTTGGAATTGTCAGGATTTATTAGCCTTTTTGCCGAAAAATGGCCCGACCTTTTGGTGGTATTAAGTGGAGGAGATGCTTTGTTCCTGTTTGAAGCCCTTCAATGGCCGGGTATACTGCTCCAACCCGATCTGTTGTTGATTGGATTGAATCATATTTTAAATCATAACCTGTAATGCCCATGTCGGCAAGAATAGTCCGGATTACCTCGCTGATTGCCTTGTTGTTTGTATTAGCGCAGACCGCAGACGCCCAACCCAAGCAAAATTCGCCGTATTCGCGATACGGATTAGGCGATTTTCAGCCACAATACTTTGCTCATCAGGCGGGTATGGCCGGTTTGGCCGTGGGGTTCCATGATCCGCAACACCTGAACGTCATCAACCCGGCTTCTTTTGCCTTTTTAAATACCGCTACCTACGAAACGGGGCTGTACGCCAATTATAGCCACTTTGAATCGGATCAAGGCAGTTTGAATAACTGGAGCGGTAACCTGAGTTATCTGGCCCTGGGTTTTACCCTGAAAAGCCCCATCAACGAAGCGTTGGACAAGGTGCAATCTCCGTGGAAATTGGGCATGGGTTTCTCCGTAACGCCCTATACCTTAGTGGGGTACAACGTAGAAGCCGTTGATACGTTGCCCGATCTTGGAAGGGTGTCAAACCAATTTCAAGGAGACGGCGGTACCTATAAGTTCAACTGGAGTAACGCTGTACGGTATAAACGCACGGCCATCGGACTCAACCTGGGATGGTTCTTTGGCCGCACTTCATTTAATAATTCTACTGTTTTCACAGACAGTCTGCCCACTTTTCAAAACAACTTCCGCACTGATGTGCGGGCAAATGGCTTTATTTGGAAGCTGGGTGTACAACACGACTGGGTGCTGGCCTATTCTGAAAACAACCTCACTCAACCCACCCGTTGGGTCACCTTTGGCCTTACTGCCAACAGCAATCACCGGGTGCGCTTGCGCTCAGACCAGCTTTTGCAGCGCAGCCGAGGGCTGTTCGCCAACAACGTGTTCATTGGCCCCGATACCTTGTTGTTCGAAGAAGGCGCATTCCAGAGCCTGACCTTGCCTGCCGGCATAGGGCTTGGCGTCATGCTGGTGGAGTTGAACAGATACCGTTTTGGATTGGATTATGCGTTTGAAAACTGGAGCGCCTATGAAAATGAAGTCAACCCCGAAACCCTGCGCAATACCCACGCCATTTCCATCGGAGGAGAGTATACGCCGGATTACGCATCGTACAACAACTACTTGAAAAAAGTTCGCCTGCGGGCAGGAGCCTACTACCGGCAGGATCCACGGGTGATCAACGGCACACAACTCAACGACATAGGTGTTTCGGTTGGTTTTGGATTTCCTGTAGTGTTGCCCCGCTTGCAAACCTCCTTCGTCAATACAGCCCTCGAAGTGGGATCATTTGGCGCCGACACCCCCATTCGGGAGACGTATTTCCGCTTTACCGTTGGTTTTTGCCTAAACGACAACACCTGGTTCTACAAACGGCGGTTCGAATAGTATCGGCGACTTCAGTCGCCGACATATCGCCGACGTATCGCCGACATATCGCCGACATATCGCCGACGTATCGCCGACATATCGCCGACATATCGCCGACATATCGCCGACTTCAGTCGCCGACGTAGTGTATTGATTGGCGACTGAAGTCGCCGTTACAGGCAGTTGGCCAGCATGTACAGCACAAACACCTCATCTTGGTTGTGTATGCCCAAGCGGTTGCTGTGCAGGTGCAACAAACTGGAGGCTATCTGGAGCTGGTTTGTCTCAAAGTGAGGCAAAATCAGTTCGTTTCCCCTCAACCAGCGCAACCACTCCGGCCGGTCTGCCGCTATGCGTTGCTGATCCAATTGCTGCCACAAAGTATGGAGGCTGTTGCGCAGGTCGCCACCCTGCTTTTTCAAGCTGTTTGCAAACTGAGCTTCAACTGTAGCCAGCACGGTCGATTCGGATCCCATGCCTGGTTCGGTTGCAAAAAACAGAGGCAACCACTGTGTGTATAACTGCTGGAACCATTCAACTGCTTTCGATTTGGATAAACCCATCACGTGTGCCATCACCACGTTGGATATCATGGCGTCAAACATCGCATCGCCATACAGGTGGTTGGGATTTGACAAATGCTCTAAAGCTACTCGGCTGCTGAGGTGAAAATGCTCCTCTGCCCATGGCATTTTCTCGGATCCGCCAAACCTTGTTTCCTCAGGGATGTATGGCAAGGGTGCCCATAGACCAGATGCCTGCGGTTCAAAAAGTGCCCGAATGCGTTCCGCTTCACCAAAGAAACGAAGCCGTAGGTGCGGCCCCTCGGCATCCTCGTAATGGAGAAAAAATGCACGTGCCCCAGGCATAGGCCACACGTGGGCTTTTAAAAAAGGCAACAAGCCACGTACCAGATAGACAACCGGGTTTTCCTGTGGCAAAAACCGGTACGAAATCCATTCTCCCATTGTGGATAACTTTATTTTAAAAAAACATTAGGAAATGTGCGTGAGACTACCGTATCTTTGCAGCCTAAACATCGCGGAGTGGAGCAGTTGGTAGCTCGTCGGGCTCATAACCCGAAGGTCGTAGGTTCAAGTCCTGCCTCCGCCACCCAGTTTTAAAAGCCGTTCCCTCTTGGGTTCGGCTTTTTTATTTTTGACCAATGTACACCAGGTATTTCCACAGCCCCAGGTAAGCTGGTCGAACGGATACGTAATGATCGGTGAATTTTTGCCTCAAATAAGGCAGAAGATGTCCTTCCATCCGCACATGGTTTTGCCCCATCCACCAGCGGAATCCACTGCTTGGAGAACTGTGAAAGTCAACCACAGCCATATACCCTCCTTCTTTCAGATCGGCGTATGCGCGGTCTATGGCCGCTTCCCATCCAGGGTTAAACATGGTGAGGGCATAGGAGCACATCACAATATCTACGGGTTTTTCTAATTTGAATGTGCCGGGCGCATATGGTTTTTCAAACAACAGCACGCGGCGCGACAAGTCCTGCGTAGCCCGACCCGCGCGTTGCAGCATGTCTGAAGAAACGTCTACCCCGATCAGGTACAATTCGGGATACATGGTGGCTAATTTACGCAAGTTTCTACCGGTGCCACACCCAACCTCCAACAGGGTAGCTCCGGGGGGTGGTGTAGGCAGCTTGCGCAGGATATCGTTGCGGCCAAGCAGGAAAGTCCAGCGGGTAGCGTCATAAATTTGAGCATGTAACTTGTAATACGCCTGAATATTTTCAGCCTGGCCAGCCGCATTAGAGGCATTCTTTGTGTTTTCCATCTTTGGTTTTGTGTAAGCAGATTAGAAAGGGTACACATTTTTCCGGGAACAAACTGGAGTTAGTTCTTTGACATATCGGAAAAAGAAAAATGGAGGGGAAATTTGTGTTTTCGACGCATAAATCCCCCCTTCCATGCGCAATAGCG
>Ga0247833_1000741_pt1 | contig 57269 bp, 58 predicted proteins | sample LaCruzMarch2015__7_FD_187117 | JGI IMG/M metagenome (GOLD analysis project Ga0247833, IMG submission 187117) | Freshwater microbial communities from meromictic Lake La Cruz, Castile-La Mancha, Spain - LaCruzMarch2015_8m | ecosystem: Environmental > Aquatic > Freshwater > Lake | place: Spain...
AAAGTTGAGTTGAGTCAAATTTTGATCAACTTTTCCAAAAAGTTGAGTTGAGTCAAATTTTGATCAACTTTTCCAAAAAGTTGAGTTGAGTCAAATTTTGATCAACTTTTCCAAAAAGTTGAGTTGATCAACTTTTTTCATTTTACACGTACATTTTATATAAAAAATACTTAAATATAAATAGTTATTACATATTATGAAACATATAATAACTATTATAAAAAACTTAATATCAAAAGACCTACCGAAACCTCTTGGTAGATGGAGAATAGAAAATTGTAATAAACAAATTAACAATAAAATTGATTTATCAAATGAAGACCATTGCGGTCCTTGCGGTGAATATTCCTTAGAAAAAATAGAAAAAATAGAAAAAATAAAATTAAAAAATAATGAAAAAATAGATATTCATTTAAAAAAAGTGAAATAATATTTTGGTATTTTAGATTTAATACTATTTAAATATAATTTTTTATTTATAAACATATTATAATGATTTTTTTTCAAATTTTATCTTTTTTATTTTTTATGAATTTATGTAATTCATTTAAATTTATAAATGATATGAATCATAAAACATATAATAAATTATCTATGGGATGTGATTATTATATTGAACATAACTTATTTATTTATTATAATGATAATACATCTAGTTGTATAAATTTTAATAGACAAAGAGGTTATTACTCTGATTTTGATAATTTTATTATGGATATAAAAAGTCAAGATACTAAAATGTCAAAATGGGAAAAAATGAAACAATATCATTTAACACCTAGAGAAATACCATATTTGATATATAGTAATCATAGTTTTACTAATATATATGTATCAAAACAATATAAAGAAATGTTAGAATTTGAAATAATAAATAAAGATTATAAAACGTGGGATGATGTAACAGAGGTTGTAATTTTAGAAGAACGTTATGAAAGAGATTAAGGGAAAATTTGGCTCCACTCAACTTTTACACCTTTTCTCATTTAAAATGCCCATTATTTAAAATAAAATTAACAAAATAAAATTATGTTATAATACAGAATATGCCTCGTATAACTAAATCACATATGAAAGAAAGTGTTGTGTCATTTGCGAATGACGCAATACAAATTATAAATGAAAATTTAAATTTAAATGATTTAACAAATAGAGAAGATAATCCGACTATCGTATCTAATGGTTGGTATTATTATCTTCATAAATCAATCGCAAATATAAAACCAGAAATACGTATTAGAAGACAAAATTATAGGCAAGGTAATACTCACTACTTTAAAGACCAACCAAAAGACAATCGTATAAATGAGGAAGCGTTGATTTATAAAGAGGGAATGAATTGTCGTATTTTAGGTGTAGATGACAATGGTAAACATATTTATGATAAAGACCATGGATTTATAATAGATGGTTTTAGAGTTCAAGATTATTCAAAAAAAGCATTTTAAATGAGAAAATGTGTAAAAGTTGATCAAAATTTGGCTCCACCTTTCTCAAAGGTGGATTCAAAGGTGGATTTAAAGGTGGATAAGGCGAATAATATATGTAGTTAATGCAAATAATATTCCACCCCATAATGTGTCAATAATTACAGAAAGAATTGACCAATTCTTGAATATTGCATAATTCGTAGTTTCATAAACACCATAAATGACAATACCTAGTAAAAACGCATCTTGTACGCTTTTCTTAGGTTTAATAATAAAATAATTAAGACCTGCAATTAAAAATACGTAACATAAAGCGGCTCCTAAAAAATTCATTTTTATTGGCGAACCTTGAACCTTTGTGACTTGTTTTTGAAAATAATCTTTCATAAAATTTAAGTAAACTGAGTCAATAATTATAAATAGAATAGCGCTTATTAGTAATGTAAAATTGAACATATATATGTATTAATATATTTTTTTATTGGACGAAGATCTTTCATGATGGTTTCATTTTATTTGTTTTATTTTTCGTTTTTTTCGTTTTTTTCGTTTTTTTCGTTTTATTTTTCCTACGCTTACCCCCTTTATTGTGCGTTGTTTTTGATAAATTCATCACATTAAATGGTTTTACATTACCCCATTGCATTGGTTTAGGATGGCACCAAGATAATACACCTAAATCTTGTAAAAATTTTTTTTCTTCTATTGTATAATCTGAATGAAAAGAATCTTTTACTCCTGTATTATTTGTATTTTTACATCCAGGATTACAAATTTTACGTATACAATCACCTTTGATTAATTTCAAAGTTTTTTTATCTGGTATTTTTGAACCTTGTTCTTTTATAACCCGAATATGTTCTTTTAGATATTCATTATCACATACTTTTTCGCATTTATTCATTATTATATATATTGGTATATTTTTTTGTGAGTTTATTTTTACACTATTTAGTATAATATTTTCTTAATATATAGAAATGTCGTTTTATGCTGTATTAAAAGATGATGCTGTTGAAGATGGAATTAGTAGAGAGATTAAAGGTAGAAAGGGATTTCAATTGGTTAAATTTTTAAATCAAACTTATATTCCTATAGATGAATTTAGTTTGACAAAAAGCTATGATATATATAAAAAAAATGGTGCAGAATACATAGATAGTAGTACTGAAGAATTCAAAAGTACAGGTGGTAAAAAAAGTAGAAAACATAAAAGATCTAGAAAACATAAAACAAAAAAAAATAGATTTTAATAAAATCTATAATGTTTAGATAAACTTTTTTAGTATACTATTATATAAATGACATCTATAGGATATTCTAGCCCAATTAATGGATCTAATGTTGCTTTTACTCAGTTTGTAAGAAGACCTAAAAATTCAGGAGGTGCTATTCGTGGTTATATGCCACAAACTACCATAAATGTTGACAAGAGATATCCTGAATTTGAGCAAATTCGTTTTACATTAAAGAATGCTTGGAATACCACTTATCCGAGCCAATTACGCGCAGCTAATTTACCTAAGCGTACTATTACGACTCCTTTTCGCGCAGTCAATAATGCTGGCGATCTTTTGAGTAGAGAGAATTTCTCATGTGGCGGAAGTTGCCAAAGTTTCCAGAGTCGTCCTGGATTAAGGGGATTAAAAATGCGTTTTGGTGCTACTTCCATTTCTTGCACACCCTCTACTGCTTATAATAGTCTACAATTAAATAGAAGTGTGCCATCAGCCACTTGTAATGTTAAATGGGTTTACGATAGTTCAGATTACATAACTTATTTGAAACAGAAAGCAGTGAATAATAACTACAACGATATCTCTTATGGTGGAGACCAATATAAATCAAGTCAATCTGCTCAACGTGCTATTAGACGATACTAATCAACCTTTAGAAAAGGTGGAGCCAAGTCCACTTTTTAAAAAGTGGACTTATTTATGTAATTAGGTCTACCACAAAATAAACAATTTTGACTTATAATATGCTTTTCAACAAGTATATTATTATTCTTTTTACATCTACTATTGCTACACTTGAATATAGTAGGAAGTTGACAAATAAATGAACGATTAAAATCTGTTTTTTGAAAGGTTATTTGTTTTCTATCCATTTAGAAAAAGCAGAGGAAAAAAATATATTTTTATATATTATAATTCTATAATGTCTTGTCTTTGTTCTAATTGCAAATGTAAAAAATCAGAAGATAGTGTTTCAGATCCTACACATACAGATCTCATTAAAGTTTTAAACAAAATAAAAATAAAAGAAAGTAGAAGAAATGTTAAACCAATAGATGAACTAAATATTAGCCATAATGGTATTAAAAATAAAAAAGAACTAGATAATACAAATTTTAATTGTTTTTCATTTTTTGATGTTTGTTATACTAATGATGATGATGTTAAACGTGTTCATTTCAATTCTGACTATGCAGTAGTTTCCATTTCAGAATAATAAATATAATTTTTATATTTTATAATATATATGAAAATTATATTTTTATTATTAGGATTTATATTTATTTTTACTGCTATTTCAGTGTATTCAAATGTAGAAAATTTTATAAGTGTATCAGATATTGTAGGAGGAAAAGATGAATCAGATGAATCAGATGAATCAGATGAACCAAAGAAAAAAGATGAAAAAAATGAACCAAAGAAAAAAGATGAAAAAGGGAAAAAAGATGAAAAAAATGAACCAAAGAAAAAAGATAAACAAGTAGATCGTTTTAAATATTTTAAAATGTTACCTGAAAATAATAAATGGTCTAAAAAAACAAAAGAAGATTTTATTAAGAAAAATAGTGAAGTTGTTAAGCAGTTTAATGATACGCATAAGGATATGCAAACATCAGAAATTGATGCAAATTATATTTCAGTATTAGAAAAAATAGTTTCTGAAGAAGAAGCGCGAGAATACATAAAAATTGGTAGGTGGCCAACAAATGACTATATTAAAGATAATACTAAACTTTTTATAAAAAATAATGAAAATATCAAAAATGAAGATAAAGAAAAAACTTATAATCAATTATTTGATATTTGGCTAAATCAACCGAATTCACCACTATTATTTTTTCCATTGTTGGCTCCATACATACATAATATTACAAAACCTGAAGATATTGTAGGACAATTTAAGTTTTTTTATGGAGGTAAAATAAAATTAGATAATGATGCAACATTTCAATGTGGAGCTATAAGTGATAAAAACGACGGAAATTATCGTATGGCACCAATGATAAATAATAATGAAGTTAAAGAAGAAAATTATTCTAGTTTAGAAAAAACAATTCCTGGATTTAAATTTTTGAAAAAACCTTGTGACCCTTGGTACCGGTAGATGTCCTTTTTCTTATCAAGGTGTTCTGGCAGCACCTTTTGCACACTATTGGGGTATCAGTACACAAACTGGCAAGTCAACACCATCTGAATATAAAAATAAAACGAGTTTTTTTTAAAAAATATAAATATATATTATATATGAACAAACTATATATTTTTGCCATTGCTATTGGTGTTTTAATTTTAGTTGGATTCTTTTATAGTAAAATGAATAAAACTACTACTACTACTACCACTACTACTACAAGAGCCGTTGTAGTTAGGAAGCCAGTTCCTGTTCATGTTGAACATCGTTATCCTCCTCCACCTCCGCCACATTACAATCCTTACAAAAATCAATATTACTGATTCCACTCCGCTTGTAAAAAAAGTGCAGCAAAAAATTTTCATATTTAGGAAAAACTCACTTATAAAATGTATAGCAAAAAAATGTATTATTATTTTAATACAAAAAATTAAAATTGTTTGGCTCCACCTTTTTAAAAGGTGGATATATATATATAAATGACAACTCCATATGCTGTATCACGAAATATTGGTTCTATGTCTTATAATAATTATGTAAACGCACCTATTACTGGGCCATTAAGCACAAATCAAACAGCCTCTCAAATACCTTATCATAGCTATGGTATATTGACTGGACTCAGACCTACACCACCACAATTTTATCCTCAACAAGCCCCAGTTTATGCAGAAATGAATACGAATGCTCGCCATCATTATTTAAGGACAAGCGTCAATAAAAAAGCTTTAGCAGAACAAATACGATTAGGCAAATTATCCGATCCTCTTGGTCATTTTATAAGTTCAACACAGAGACAAGTTGCTACATCATCTCATATGAATTATATTCCACCGATTGATTCTTCTTTATATGTAAACATTAAAAAGAGTAATGCAGTGGGTCAAACTGCGTATAAAGTGAATCTGCCTAATAGTGTTCCTACTGGAACCAAAAGTTATTATCCTAGTGGAACTAGAAGTACTTTAAGAAGGGCGCGTTCAGGTGGATGTGTAGCACCAAAAAAGAAGGGAGCGATTGAAAATCATAGTTTATCCAATGGACAAGTATGTGCTTGGGGTGCAATTGTTCGTCAGAATTATTAAATTATTTAAAAAAAAATAATATTTAGTATTATTATAATATGACATATCCTTCGTTAACTCCTACTTATGGACTTGGAAGTTATGGTAGAATCGGATCTGCTATTCTTATTAATAGCCCTCTTACCAAAAATGGTTCGCAAGGACGCATTTATGCTTGGATGAAAAACCACGGACAAGGACAGCAATATATACAATATTTACTTGCTGCACTAGGTCCTCAACCATACAATAATCGTTTTCGCATGATTTATTAATTTTAAATTGTAAAATATATTTTTATTTTAATTATATATTTTATATAATTATTTGTATCATTTTAGATATTCATATTTTATTTGGGGTAGTAATTTTTTATATTATGCGTATAATTATTGTTTGATTTTTATGATTGATTTTGTTTCGTTTTATTTAAAAAATTTGTCAGCAATATACTTTAGAAAATAATTTATTTTCTTTTATTAATATAATATTAATAATGTTTAATGGAATTTTAGGTTCACCATATTCAGCTCAAGGTCAAGGTATGTCAGGACAATATCCGGCGCAATATCCACAACAAAGTAGTAGTAGTTTTTTCGGATCCACATTTGGATCTGGACAGCAATTAACTCCGCAAGTTATTGGGCAAATTACACAACAACTTCAGCAACAACGTATTCCTCAAGATGTAGTTGGACAGCTATCAGAAGTTTTAACTCAACAAATGAATGATGGTACAGAAAAAATTAATAATGTTTTAAAACAATATTTATCACCTGAATTATCATCTAATATTTTACAAAAATTAAATTTAGAAGATTTGGAAGATGTAATGGAAGAAGGCAATCAAGGTATGAATAGAGGTATGGGAGCTAGAGGTGTAGGTATGAATAGAGGTGTAGGTATGAATAGAGGTGTAGGTATGAATAGAATGGGAGCTAGAGGTCTTGGCGCATCAGGTTATGGAGCACCAAGTTATGGAGCACCAGGTTATGGAGGAATAGGAGGTACATATGGAAGAAAGCGTTATGGTAAAAAAACAAAAAATAACAGAAAAGGTGGATCTCGTAGAAGAAAAAATAGACGTTAAATTACTTTACTTTAATAACTTTACAAAAAAGATTTAAAATCAATTACTACATAATTGTAGTAATGGATTTAGCTATTGATCCACCTTTAAGAAAGGTGGAGCCAAAAATAGTAATCCACCTTTAGAATAGGTGGAGCCAAAAATAGTAATCAACCTTTAGAAAAGGTGGAGCCAAAAATAGTAATTTTAGATACGTTAATGAAAGGTTGTATTTGGCTCAACCTTTTTTAAAGGTTGAATCAATCAATACTTCTTTGGCAACCCTTTTTATAATCTTTTCTTCTTTTTCAAAATCATTATCACCTGCACCTCCCATAGATTCTATAACAATTGTATTGAATTGGTCAGCATATTTGGACGAACATTTTTTCCATTCTGGGTGTATTTCTTGGAATTTTGAAATAAGACCAATGTTTTTATTGGCGACTTTTTTTACCATCTTATGCATTTTAATACGTTTTTCATCTTCTTTTTCCCATTTATCTTCATCTTTAATATACATTGTTTCTCTCTTTTTATCAGTACAATGAACTGGTCTCTCTGTTACATCTAATGCATTCAAATTCTTTATAATAATATTAGAAATTCCTTCTATATAACCTATTTCACCAACCTTTTCCAAGTCACTCAGTTGCAATTGGAGAGAATCTACAAAGTCAGTAATGTTCATTGCATTTTTACAAGTTTCGTTTAAAAATAATTGCAAATTAAATGTTTTGTTATGAGAATTTGTGTGATTTGTATTATTAGTAATTGAATTATTCTTGGACAATTCAATAATGGTTTTATTCTGTTCTAAAAGTAGATGTTGAAAATCGCTATTTTGTTTAAGAATTTGCATAATTGTTTCTTGTGTTAATTCAAACATTTTATTTTCATTTGTTTCTTCACAAATAGGAATTGTACATTTTTTTTTGTGTCTATAATAACTACTATCATGTTGATATGTTTTACCACAATTACATGTAAATTTAATTGCGAGTTTTGAAGACTTTTTGCTTGTATTATCTAGCATTTCACTAGCATTTGTATTGTTTTCATGTTTATCGGTTGCTAAATGTTTTGTATAATCGCTTTTTCTACATGTTGTATAGTCACAACTTTCACAACAAAAATATTTGAAGAGTTTTTGAGAGTTTTTACTAGCCTCCATTAGCCTATATATGCTAGTTAGAAAATCTTCTAAATACTTTTCCGAAAATAATAAAAAAAATTATGCTAACGTTTTGAAAATTATTTTTTTGGTAACCAGACCATAAAATTCAATTATGGTCACAACGGCCTCCCTTTTGAGCAAAGTATTTTGGATTTTCAGAAAATGGACAAAAATAAATGTCCATTTTTGAATTTCTGGAAAAACTTTCCCCAGAAAAAAAGAGAGAGTCGCCCTACATGAGTAGGAAACTTTTTTGGCCATTTTTCAAGAAATTTAAAGAATTCTCTTACATAGTGTAGAGAACTAGATGCCATTTCTTTAAGTAGCAAATATATATATTAATCTTCTGTTAAATCAACAATAACTGATGGATCATGTGCCGGCCCATTTAAAGGCAAACCTTTTACGCAACCTGGGCAACTATGATTGACACCTTCTTTTGCGAATTTTGAGAACCAACATTCCTTGCAAATTCGGTGGCCTCTAATGGCGCCATTTCTCCTTAAGCATTGTCCTGGAATGAGACCATTTATCTTGTCAATTTCTTTGCCGCACATACAACATTTTACATTGTCAGTGTCAGTGTCAGAGGTCGGACCTTTGGCTTTATCTGAACGAAGTCCTTTTGGCATTTTAAACAATGAAGTTCCTTTAACAGCTCTATGTTTTCTATATTTTCTAGTTGTAGAACGTTTCTTTCTATAAGTGCGATGTTTAAATCTTTTATTTGTTTTTGGCATATATATATATATATATATATACTTTTAAGAAAAATCTCCATTTTCCACTTTTAAAAAAAGTGGAGCAAAAGGAAGTTTTGGTTCCACCTTTAAGAAAGGTGGAAAAGGTGAATGAAACTAATGAGCTTTCTGCATAATACGATAAAAGATATAAATACCAACTCCTGCTAAACCAGCAAAATATAATTGATCAATAGGATCATCTGACATAACTATTTCCGCATTTTTTGCTACAGGGTTTTGAAATGCTTCACTGCATGCCTTATTTGTGATAGGATTTACTTTATTATAGGTAGATGTATTAAACCAACAAGGATCCATTGATTTAATATCACCCAAAGTCACATAATTGGATTGTTCTGTGCGATTATTATTATTATCAACTATTTCCATAGTAATTTTTTGGCATTGAGGACTAGCGCCATCTGTAAATGCACGAAAAATTGCTGCAGGATTCAAAACATTTAAATTTTCTATAGCGCCAGGTATTAAACCTCTGAATTCAGAAAAATTAACTCCCATACCACTAGAAATTAAAGGTATATTACCACTTGGTATATTATTAACATAAATATATCTGTCTGTGTCTTGACATGATGAAGTTCCACTAGCATCTTTTGTACATGTATCAACCGCTTTACATTTTGCACCAGTTTTTAAAAAATATTTATTACCTAAAGGACCACCCGTAGCAGATGCTCTAGATCTTCCAGTTACCAATAACTGAACATATTCAGTTAATCCTTTTACATTTCTACCTAGTTGTGGTATAGTTCCATTGTCATTCATTCCAATTTGGTCTGGTCTGCGAATATTATTTTGATAAGGATAATCGCCCATAGGACTTTCATTTGCATCTGGCATTTCTTAAAATATATAAATATATTTATTTAAATATTTTGATTATTATACTTGAATTTCTTCTTCAACTACTTCGTCTTCAACTATAGTTCCCCCAGCACCAGGTAAGCTCTCTGCCATTTCTTTATTTGAAACTGAAAGATCTTCCATTTGTTTTTCCAAATTACCAACACGTCTTGTTAAATCATTTACTTGTCTATCCATTTGATCTACTTTATCTACTCTTTCTTTTAAATAGGATATATTTCCAGAATTTTGTACAGAAAGATTATATGCTTTTATAGTTGGATCATCATAATCTTTATAGTTCTCTGCACCTTCTATAATAGATTGATTTGCTAAAATTAATTGATATACAATTAAAAATATAAAAAAGAATATAATTATATTTACCAATGTTAACATGAATATATATAATATATCTTTTTATTTTCTTCCATAATAATATAAATGTCAACAGCAGTTTACCCATTAGGAATGAGAACAACGCCTGCTTCAGGATATAGTCATAAAAGTACATATTTTAATAAACAATATATTACTTGGAAAGGAACTGGTATTAATAGTAACCCAGTTGGGACAGCGCCTGGTCATATCAGACCTTTAACAAATAATGACCCTGGTAATGTTTTTCAAACAGGTTTTGGATTACCTAGACCCATCAAACATTTTAGAAAGGGACGTGTAATTGTTTCCGAACCAGTAAAAGCAAATAATTTAATCGGCGTAGATCCTACTAATGGTGCTATTCCTATTGATATAAATGAAGCCGCACTTATAAATTATAATATGAATAGATTTGTTAAATCTAGTAAAGGTACTTCTCTCGGTGGTGGATTTGGTGGTTCTGGTTTATTGAATGATATGCAGGATAAACCAGGCGCTTTTTCTATTAAATTGAATCCACCAGGTGAAACCGATGGAATAAGTCAATTAAATTCTGATTGTAAAACATGTGAAGGTGTCGGAATTGTATCCAGCTATTATCCAAATAAATTCTTTTTAGAAGAAAATCCAGAAGCCAATAGCCAAAACAAGATCTTGTGTTGTAATGATGAATACAAAGCTAAACGTCGTGCTATTTATGCTAGTACAAATTTAAATAAGAATTATTATACAACACATAAACAATATCTGCAAAATAGATGCAAAACATATGAACAAAAAGCATTTAATTTCTTATCTTATAGAACCAACTTACCTGATAATGTCTCTACACAAAATAATGCTTATTTTATTTCTACAAATGATAAATATGTTAAGCCAGGTAGTCCCGCATCTCTTGCAAATACGTATCTTGCGAATTGTCAACCTGGAGCTCAAATATTTGATGCAACAGAGAATGCTCTTATTGGACAAATGCTTGGCATCATGTTAAATGCTAATATTATTACACAATCTGAAGTAAACGCATTTAATAAATCAGGAATCAATACCATTCAAGGTTTTTTCAATTGGATCAATGGGTTGCCTGATGTACAAAAGGTACCAGCACTCAAAGTATTTACCGACTTTATTAGCAATCCTTATTGGGGAATGCCATTATCTGGTCCATCAAATCCAACTGGTTGTCAACTGGTTGTATACAAACCAAATAACTATCAATATGCTAAACAAGGTGCAGTGGATAGTTCTACTAGAAATCTCAAATTGAATGTAGATACTATTTCTACAAATGCGGCTTCTATTCAAAACTACAATAATACTGGTTCACTTTTAGTAAATGCCAACCAATTGTATGCAGGTAATGATAATAATACAATCAATATGGAAAAGAATAAAGCTCCTACATGTAATACACCATGGCCACTAAACTTTTCACAGAGTAGACAATATCAAAATAAGAAAATTTGTTCTTATAAGACTTTACCGCAATATCAAAATCCAGTATCTCAACCATCTCCTTATCGCTACTATCCTGGAACTATAACTAGTTCAAATCATTTCTCCCAGTCACCTAATACATATAATACTACTACAGGAACTGCTGCATATAAAAAGTCTGTATTTGTAAAATAAAGTAAGTATATATATTTTTTCTATATTTTTGACATATATATATCTTTTTCAATATATTCAGGTTTAATATATTCAGGTTCAATATATTCTGGTTCAATATATTCAGAATCTTCAATATATTCTGGTTCAATATATTCTGGTTCAACATATTCAGAATCTTCAATATATTCTGGTTCAATATATTCTGGTTCAGATTCTTCAATATATTTTATTTTTTTATATTCTTTTGTAATAGGTAAAAATATATTTGTTTTTTCAGAAAATTTATTGAAAGGTATTTTATATTTTTCGCACCAAGTAACAGATTTTTGTATATTAGATTTTTTGATAGTTTCAATTTTCTCTTCCCGATTTTTATTTTTTAATATATTAATAATTAAATCTAAAGAGTTAATTTGTTGTTGTCCAATAATTATAATTATATCCTCTAATTTTATGGTAAAATAATAAGGAATACCAAAATCAAAAACTCCTTCAATATAGTTATTTTCTAGTTTTTTCAAAAATATTAATAATCTATAATAGTTTAACTTTAAATATCTGGCTTTACTTTCACTATATTGAAAATTTTTACAAACAATATATTTATCAAATGTCGTTATATTATTACTATTTGGTTTTAGTATATATACTTTTTCATATAAAGAAGCTAATAAATATAATACATCAACTACTGATTTTTGAAATAAATTGTCAATTTTAATTATACAACTACCTTCAGCTGATTGATTTCTTAAAATAATCATTGCAAATTGAATCATTGAAATAATATAATTATGGTTATCAGTTGTATTTGCTTCAAAAAATAAAAAATCAAAATGATTCTCTCCAATCTGCGTAATAATACTATCATTTATTTCATCATAACAAAAAATTTCATCACTATAATTTTCTCTCAATATTTCAAAACACTCAATTGAGTCATGATTATTATGTGTTATATGCAATGTTTTAATAGGTTTATTTTTATATGAATCAAATACATTTAGTGTATTAGAAACTTCTAAAAAATCATAAAACAAATTTGTTTTAGGTTTCAACTTACTGACCGAAAATTTTGAACCAGGAACTTTGGAAAATATATATTCATAAGGGTTGACAATTCTAGTTACATCTTCATAGTTACTATACGATAAATTTTGCGAATCTTTATCTATGGTTTTTAAATGTGTTTGAATTTGTTCACGAAGCTCATAATAATAATAATATAAACTAGCCGAAATATACGGTTTTGAAGATTCAGTATATGTATATTTTGGGTTGACATTCACCCAATTTTTAATTTTTGGTATTATATAATAACTCATTAAAGTTTACTATTTATATATTATATAATATATTTAAGTGGATTATTTTCTTTATAGTTAAATTAGTCTTCATCATCAGACTCAATAATAATTACTTTTTGTGCCTTTTCTGCTTTTACTTTTACATTCTTTTTCAACTTTTTTGGTAAAATAGGTTTTTCTGGTTTTTCTTGTTCATCTGTTGCATCTGTTGCTTGAATAAGTAACATTTTTTTACTCAATTTTCTCACCTTTGCATTATAGGTCTTTTTTTCCTCTTCTACTGCAATATTTATAGCATGTTTTGTTTCTTTTTTATCACGTAATGCAGAAGTTTCATTATATTCACCTAGTTCTAGCTCAATGGCCTCAGTATTTACTACTCTAATTTTTTTATACACAAAGTATCTATTTAAGAATGATATTTTCTTTTCAATAGAAGTCATCATAGGTGCATCACCATAATCTTTTGCCTTAAATTTATTTCTGGTAATCTCGTCTAACATATGTAAGAACAATTCACTGAATAGACCAGTACCTTCCGGTAATCCCATTTCATTTGCTTCTTCGCGACTAATAATTTCAAAGCCATAAGCAGACATAACACGATTGAAATAATCAAAGTTGACCAAATATTCAGATATAGTCTGATTAATAGATTCTTGAAATACATCAATTCTATATCCAATAGAACTTGAATCATCATCTAATGTGTCAGCAGTATATCCCTTAGTAACTTCCCAGATTTTTCTATCATCTTCAATAATTTGAATAGACTCTCCAGACCTCGTTTTTCTAAGTTCATTGAATACTAATTTGCCATCATAAGCAGTACCAATAAAGTAACCATTATGTTTTGTACATTCTGCAATATTTTTCATAAATCCTTTTAATGTATCCGGATTTTCAAAGAAATAGTGGACTGCAAATTGACATGAAGAAACATTAAACCCTTCAGAACCCTTACCATATTGTCTAGCAACACCAGAACCTATTTTTTTAGGGTCTTTATTACCTTTACCAAAAACAGCTTCCGTAATTTGTTTTGCTTTTTCATTTAACATTGCAGACCCATCTTTAATATTATAAGCACTATTACCATTTACAAATAGAGCATAAGGTACATATTTATTTGATTTTCGCGCTTTCAAGAATCTAGCACATGCACCATCTAAACGATTTTCTAAATTATCTTTTGATATATCAATACCAAATACAAATGATAATTTTGATGCAATCCATTTTGATAGATCACCAGCTTTACCACATGCAAAATCTATAAGTGTATCACCTTGTTTACCAACCCCAACAATTAAGTGTTTTTTCACATATAAATTGTGAAATTGTTTCATTGATTCTGTTTTAAATTTGCCTGCAGGTGTGTTGTAATACTTGTCTTCACTTACACTTAATTCAGGAATATTTTGGCCTGTTGCTAACATATCTGCATTAATTCTTCCAGTAGGATGAATAGATTTCCAATTGCTATTACAAACATGGTATGCGTTTCCATATTCTTTCTCTCCTTTTCGCAAACGTGCGGTTTTATCATAACGAACACGTAATGGTATCCATCTCCAACCTGTCTCTTTTGTCAAATCATATCTAAATTCAACAATCGTATTGTCCTCAAAAACTTGATTCTCTTCTGAAAACATTTTTTTTGCACCAGAACCATCCATACGTAACATAATATTACACAAACCAGCAGTTGAATCATAAGGTTCAGTAGGATAAAAACGTTGTGGTATATAATCATTATCATATCTATCTTCATATCTGGGTTGAAATTGAGGCAAATTATCGTCAATAATATCCTGACAAGGATTTATAAATCCATCTCTTTTCTCGCTAAAACCGCAACGCAAAACCACCTTTTTGTATTCATTGAATTGAACAACTTCCCTATTATTTAGACCATCTTCAAATAATGGCTTCACAATATCATCACCATTTGGACCTTTTTCTGTAGTTACTAAGAAATCAATAGTATTATATTGAGGTGGCTTCCATTTAAAAGAATAATCCCATGTTATTTTTTCTTTAGGCCCGGCTTTTCCCATTTCTCCAGAACCAACTCCATAAAATGCATGTGTAAAGATTAGACCATCCGTTTCATATTCAAATCTATCTTCTTTTTCTTTTTGCAAAATTTGCATACAACCTTCAAATATGGTTTGTTTTGAATTATTAGGAAAGAATTCTTTTACGCTGAATCGTAGTGGTGATAAGAGTCCTTCTGCAACTTTAAATTCGGGTACATCTTTACCTTTTTTACTTGTGGTCGCTTTTTTAACATTTGTAATGGATACAGCATTTAAATTTTGTCGTATAAATTGTAATAAATTGTATCTAGATTTAGAAGAATCCTTCTCCGTATCCGTTTGTAAAAATGTAAATGCTCTTACATCATGTTTATTAATATAATAAATATCAAAAGCAGCATATAAATTGATAAACTTTCCAAACTTATCATGTACTATTAATTCGCCATCTAATAAAGAATTAAAACATTCTTCATTTGCCGTCTTTGCACCTGTAAAGATAACATCCATATTTGTGTTGATTAGATATATTTTGCCATCATTTGAAATATATAACAAATGACGTTCTCCGTCTGCTTTTTCTGTCACTACAAAACCTTTACGAATATTTGGTGCATTTGTATTTTCGTCAATGGCAGCTACATTTTCCATTTGTAATGTATAAGAATTAGGTCCAATAAAATATCTACTAGAAACGTATTTTATTTTAGCATACTCCTCTTTCCAAATCATGTTCATATAAGAATCCATTACATATTTTTGTTCAGGATAAGAAATTGGATAATTAGTTCCTTGAATTCCACTCAAAACATATTTAATACCTTTTCTTAATGCATCTACAATTAATTGTGGAGTATTAAATTTGGTTCCTGGACCTACTTTGTAGTTATCAACTTCAAGCTCAAGTTCATAAATTTCTTCATTATCAAATACGTTAGATTCTTCTAGAGTATATACACGAACAATGGGACCGCGATTTCCACGACCGAATTTGTCGGGTAGTCGGTTCCCGTATTTTACAATGCTAATATCTACCTTGAATGGATAGTCGTCATGTTCAAAAGTTACACGATTAATGAAACGGAATTCTTTTTTTGATTTACGCCAATTTTCTGTTATATTATTAATTATGCCCATTTTTCTAATAATTTTTTCATCACTATAGGTAATTCTGAAATTAAAATCATCAAAATCTACTGGGAATATTTTTGATTGATTAATAAACATAGGTCCTTTTGTCATATGCTCTAGAAATAATGTCTGTGGCAAGTGTTTAATGTCATTGGTTTTACAAAATTCTTGAATATTAGGCATTCCACGAATATCTGTTCTGATATTTGACATTTTAAATCTACCAGTATTGCTATCCAAAAATTCACAATTTACACGCAAATAATAATCGCCATTTTCCTCACCAACTGAATTAAAACCCATTGACTTTAACTTTCTGACTACATTATCATAGTTATTTTTAGTTATACTTTTAATACCTTTTGTACCAAATTTAACCTCTAATTCACCAGACCTGTTATTGTCATAATATGTTTTCACTATTTTATCAAAACGTGCATTAGGCGGCTGTTTTTTGTCTTCCACTTGTTTTTCTAATTCTTCGTGCATATCTTCTTGATCTTCGTCTATTTCTTCTTTTTGAACTGGTTCTTTTACATTCTCATTATTATCCCGTGTTTCTGGCGGTGAAATGGAAGGCGTAATAGGTTCAAACGTTTTAGGTGGTGAAATGGAAGGCGTATTAGGTGTAAAAGTTTTTTTATCTGCTACAGGTAATAAAACAAAAGTAGTATCAGCCACTTTTTTGTCCAACATTTTTTTCAATGTAGTATATTTATTGACAATATACATTTTTTTCAAATCTGCCTTTTCTTTATCAGTCAAACCATCATACACTTGTTGAATATTTGGATTACTCATTGTTTCTAATAATTGAATCGCAGATTCCCTATTTAAAGTTCTAACCTTGACTTGTACACTCTTATCTAATTGTTTATAAAAATTATTTAATTTATCAGAACCAAAGTTAGCACCTCCTTCTAAATTATAATCTGGATTGTTGTTTGTACTCATAGTTAATATATATATATATAACAATACATATTTTTAAATGGTTCATTTTTTTTTATAATTAAAAATACTGAATAATAGCTTCATACAAATCTTTTTTTGATTTTGTTTTTCCGTTATCTTTGTTGATATAATCAATTGCTAATTTTGAACATATTTGAACCAATTCTTCTACTTTATATCCAGACATTGCTTTTATAACCTTATCAAGCTTATCTAATTTGTATAAGGTTGTTCTAATAGTATGGATATTTTCTTCGCTAGCTATTTGGAAACCATATTTTTTGTTGTATTTTGAATGAGTTAATTCTTCTTTAACAATGTAGACAATAGATGTGTCATTCATAAAGCTCTCAAAATATGTATTTTTTTTAACATATATAATATTTATATTTGCTATAGCACATAAGGCCATAAATGTTTTAATGTTTAAAAAATTATCATTTGCTAGATTATTTTCAATATTTGTAATAGTATCAAATTTGTATATTTTTAATAGATCTTTGTTTTTGCGAATGATAGAAACTAAGTCTATTTTTAATTGTTTTGCTACAAGTGAATTTTTATTATGTAATATTTCATAAGCAGTATCGCCATTTTTTATAATAAAATAACACCAAAATAATGTATCTTCTTGTAAAGGAATACATAATTTTTCTTGTTCATTCATTTTTTGTTCATTCATTTTTAATTCATTCATTTTTTGTTCATTCATTTTTTGTTCATTCATTTTTTGTTCATTCATTTTTTGTTCATTCATTTTTAATTCATTCATTTTTTGTTCTTTTTCTTTATCGTTTTTAACCATTTTTAAACGCAAAGATTTTTGTATATGTTCATCATCAAGAATATAATCTTGTAAATTATATTCTGAAAAAGTGTTAGATATCATTTCTTAATAATATTTTAGTGTTTATCTTTAATATCTTTTGAAAAATATGTATTGCGGAAATCTTCTTTTTGTTGTTCAATAGAATTTAAACTTTGTTCTTGTGTATTTACATATTTAATATATAAAGTTAACTCATCAACTATATCTTTCTCTATTTCTGATAAATTAATATGTATACCATATTTATTTTCATTTAAAGTAACATTTTCATGTTTACTTAAAATTTTTAGTATTTCAATCTGATTAAATTTGTTCATATTTTCAATAACTTCACGAATATAATTTAACTCACTTACAGAACAATTATTTTTATCATTTGTGGAAGTAATTGCTTGCATTATAATATACATTATATTCTATTGTTTTTAAATCTTAATTCGTTATGAATAAAAAATTTACTTTAATAATTTATAACATTTTTAAAATCTACAAATTTTAAATTTATTCATCTTCAATAACAAGACGAGGTTTAGATTTAAATTTTGTTTTATCAAATTGTCCTAGTTCTTTTTCTTTCACAATTTCACCAATAATAGAAACATACTTATCATTAAGTTCAAAACGCTGACCTATTACCCTAACACTTATCTTATCACCTTCTTTAACTTCAGAAAATTGTGGAACATTATAGTGATGATCTTTTGCAATGAAAACAATTACAGGTGATGGAACTTCTCCTGCACTTTCGGCACGTATTCCTGCTTTCGTAATATTTTTTGCAACACAAGAAATAATCATTCCTTCTACAGGGAAACAAACATCACATTCAAATACGATTTCAAACAAAACCTGATTACCTCTTTCAATACTGCCACTAGAATAAGTAATAATTTTAACAGATTCTGGTTTAATAAATCCTTCCACCACACATTTTCCTTCAAAACTTTCTTTTATATTCTCTTCAATGTTTTCTTTCAAGTTTTTACCGATAGTTGCCATAGGTAAAACAATTCTTCTAGTAATTAAACACCTTGAGTAAATAGTTTGAAGTTTATCTCTTCTTCTCTTTTGTTTTAATACAGGTTCCATTATATATTATATAAATAATCTTTTAATTCTATTTTTAATATCAATTTTATATTTTATTCATATGTAGAAAATATAAAAGTATACAAGTATATTTTTGTATTATTATGTAATCGTATACATTTTATACCATAATGCTAACTCCGGCATTAAAAACCATTTTTTGCCATCTTTTTTAATAGTATTAAAATATCTTAGTATGAACTCTTGAAGAATACATAATTCTACTTGTCCAACAGCTTCACTAACAATTTCTTTGCCTTGTTTTTTTGCTTTTGTGTTTTCTTTTGTATATTTTTCTTCGCCAACAATTTCATTTAACTTTTCAATTGTTTTTATTTTACCAGATTCATCGCATCTGGCACCTGTATCGCGCTTAGAAGAAATATCTTTTGTTTTAAATACTAAATAACGATTACTTTTTTCATAACCAATAAAACCAATAATTTTATTATACTCTTCTGGCTTAAAGGTTAAAAATTCTTTCACATTTTTATCTGTGGCAATTTCTCTCTGTTGTTCAGGTTCCGCTTGAATCCATTCATTGTTTTCATTCAATATCATAATCATTGTTTTTCCTAATTTGTACATAATAAATGTTGTGTATTTTTTCGTGTTAATACTATTCATTTCAAAATATTCTTTAGCATACCATTCAAGACTTTGTCTTTGAATTTTTTCCAATGAATATAAATAATTCATAATTTCTAATTTTTCGTCAAATAATTGTAATTCTATGATATGAGATACTAAAAATGGAATAAGTAATTCTTTAGATTCAGGATATTCTTTGGTCATTTTTTTCATGACTAAACCACAATACTTATACCAATCATCTTCTCCTCTTGGTATCTTTGTTTTTTTTGTATATTCCAAAGAAATATCAAAATAGATTTTCATTTCATCCAAAATTTTTTTCCCTTCAAATACTTTTTCTACAACTTTTCCTTCTTCTATCTTTTCAAATATTTCTACTTTTGAAGGTTTTGCAATTTCTGGATTAATAGAAAATTTTGCCATATCATGTTTATAATCAATTGGAACAGATCTGTCAAACAAAGATATATTTTTATCACGTAATTCAACCGGTTGGAATAAATAATATTCTCCAATATTTACTAGGTGTCCATCTCTCCCATATTTATCTGTAATAAATTCATTCTCTTCGTCAATTAATTGTGTCAATGCTGAAAATATTTGCACATAAGGATATTCTTTGGGTGTTTGAATTAATTTCAAAAGATTGTTTTTTTTGTAAAAAAAATTCTCCTTCATTAGCATACGAATACGTTGTAAAATTTTTTCTGAATTCATTAAAATGAACTTTTCACTATATGTGTCTTCATTTAAGTTGGACTCATCAATATCTTTATCAGGACGACAATCATAATTACATTGTGCCATGTAATCACACGCTGGTGAGAAAGGAGCATCTCCAATCTTAAAATTATCCAATACTTCTCCATTAGAGAGAATTTGTGTTATAGGTTCTTTTAAACTTGCATTCATTATTTCTTGGGTAAAATTGGTCTGATCATGATGAATAATACAATCAACTGCTGTCTCTTTTAATACGCGACTCACTTTGCCAATTTGTACTGCTTTGTATTCTGCTACACGATATACGTATAAATCGGCCGCTTCTTCGGATGACTTACCTAATATGGTGCCATACATAAAAATTTCTACATTTCTTTTTTCAAAAGGCAAATCTTTATGAGAGAAGTTACGAACTGCGCGACCAATAATTTGTTCAATACGATTCATATTGTACCATGGTTCTAAAATATGCACTTGACGAATAAATTTAAAGTCAATACCTTCAGAACCGGCTTTAGAAATTAAAACCACTTTTACTTTGTGCCCGTCTTTATTATCCTCCCCAGTTAATCCCTTTACTTCAAAATCGTTATTTGGAGATAAACGTGGCTCACCAGTGATCATTGCATAACGTGCAGGTGAAAAGTTTTTTTTATCTGCAGGAGGTTTCATTGTTCTAACATCTACTACTGATGTAGGCGCCTGTTTAAATAATGGTTTTGCACCATTATCACCATATCTTGTAAACCCGCATTCTTCTAATGCTAGAGCCATAGGTATTAAACCGCTATCAATATATTGCGAATAAATAAGAATAACACCTTCACTAACTACACCTGTTTCTGGATTCATAATGTTATCTAATATGGTTTTAATTTTAGAGCTATAAAGTCCAATCTGTTCTCTAGAGAATATTTTACCATATTTTTCCAAAGTCGTCTTTTTATATTCAAAGTCTCCTTTAACAGGCGGAGATCTGTTATCTACAAAAGTCATCATTCTCTCTAATCCTACTCTACCAGTTAACAAATGTGGATCAATACTTCGTTTTTCAGAAGAAGAACCACCTACAAGTGTTTTATTAGTTGAAAAATTATTTTTTAAATTAGAATCTATCAATGTTTTATCAGTGAACCCAGTATCTATCAATGTTTTATCAGTGAACCCAGTATCTAATAATGTTTTTGTGCTGTTGCTTTCAACAATCTTATTTTTTTTGGGTAAAATAATAGATTCAGATTCTTCTTCTTCTTCATTTAATTCTTCAAGAGGTCCAGTTATATCATTATTTTCAATCATTTCTTCTTCCTCTTTTTCTTTTTCACTAGAACTCATCTCAGAAAAACTTTGAGAGAAATCTTCGGATTCAGATTCTTCTGGAATAGCATCCAATATTTCTTTTAATCCTTGAACTGGATAAGAAATAATAAGGGATTCTAAAGGAGTTTGTAACAAAGTATAACCAAAAGATTCCATATTTTCAAAATTAGGCATATCTCTTACAATACCAGTTTTTGTAGTAATAGTAAATTGTTTGTTTCTTAAATTATAAATAATATATCTATAAGCACAAAGCTGACATTTACCACAGACAGGGTTGCAGTCATTTAATTGAGTTAAATAGAGACTAAGAATACGTTTTTTATCTTCATGCTTAATTTTTTTTAGATTCATCTGGTAAGATGGATATGAAATTTTTGGAAAAGTGTGATTCTTTGCAAATTCATTTGGATATACTCTATAAGGGAAAGTATATGGATTCTCTCCTCTTACAAAAGAAATATATCCAGTAGCCTTTCTTATTAAAAGATCTTCCCCTTGTTTTTTGAAGTTTCCGTGTTTATCAAAAATATCGCGCACTTCTATTCTTCCTCTTCTATCATTTGTATTCATGAGATTTAGAAGCCAAACAATTTCTTTATAACTATTGTACATAGGCGTTGCAGAGAGAAGTAAAAATCTCATATTTTCTGCGGATTTAACCAGAAGCTCTAAATTTATCGCCACTTTTTTATTTTCATTATCTTCGGTCTTACGAATATTATGTACTTCATCAATGACAATCAAACGATTGTCAAATTCTTTTTTAAGTCGTGCAATAATTCTTTCATTTAATTCAATTTTCACATCTTTAAACATTTGAATTCTGGAAGTCGCTTTTTTGCCTTTTTTTGATTTATCTATTTTCTCTCTTCGTTGTTTTTGAACTTCTTCTGTATAGTTCATTGTTTTAATAATATAATTTGCAAATTGAACATACCCAAGAAAAATATAATATGTATTAATAATACCTTTAATTTGACTTACGACCTTTTCTTTTGTCATGCCTTTCATATTCATGGGATTAATTTCTTGCAATAATTTATTTCCAGTGCATCCACGAATATTCCAAACACCATCCGTCAATTTTAATTTTCTCTCGTCAAATAGCTGTAATTTAAAGTTGTCTTGAACATTTTCTGATGCAACAATAATAATTCTCTTTTTCACACCCATTTGTTTCATATAATCGCGCATTTCTTCGCATATTCCGATTGCTGAGCAAGTGTTATGTGTTACACTGAAATCGCCCATCAAATATCTACAATTACCATCCAAAGTAAAACCATAATAGTCATCCTCATTTACATATTCTACACTAATACCAGTTACTAGAGCATCTTTTATTTGTTTTCTTGGAATAGCTCTTTTTCTTGGTATTTGTGTTGGTATTTGTTCTAATCCGGTACCTGAAATACTTACATAATACTCATCAATATTTATTTGCTGTTTGTATGAAGCAAATCCTAAACTTCTAGCTAAATAAATAACATCATCCATCAATCGTTCATTATTTATAAATTTTAATGTAAAAAAATTTTTTTCTTTATTAAGTTCACCATCATTATCTAATAATCCAGCCAATAATTGTAATCTATTCTCTCTAGAATTGCATTTATAAATCATTGGGATATGTTTATTATTCACTAAATTCAAACTTTTTAATATAAAAAAAAGTTTTTCATTGATTATAGTCATTGATTTGACAAAATAATGTAATAATGGCTTTGTTCCTAACCAATATCCAATGATATAAGGATCAAATGGTAATTCTTTTTCAGGAAAATCTACTGGTACTTTGTAACCTTTTAACAATTCTTTTTTACTATCGGGTAATTTCAAATAATCTTTGACTGCAATTTCTAAAACATTATCACCTGTTTCTAAAAATTCACAATTTTTTAAACATAAAATATGTTCTTGATTGACTCTATATTTGTCACCCTTTACAGGAATAATATCGTACATCTTATCCTTACCTCTTGCTATAGAGAGAACTTTTCTTGGCGTGGAATCGTCACCCATTAAAAAATCTCCTTCTTTAATATTTTCTACCAACTCTATTGAACCATCTGACAGCATAATAGGTGTGCCTTTTGCATGACACTTACCTGTACCTAGACCATGATTAAGCAATAAGCTATTGTAAGGCGTTTGAAAAGACATAAAGTTTTTGACAAATGCCTGATGGGGTTGCAATTCAAAATCCGCCTTAGCTAATATATCTGCTTGTGCCTTAATATCATCATATATCTTGCCGTCATATTTGGTATCATTAAATTCTTTTTTTGAAGCGATTTTAATATTAAATTCTTTATCATTTAAATTTGGATATAATTGTGGTGTCTCGTCAACCTGTAGTTCTTCCAAATATTCTCTCTCTAATAACTCTTTTTTTAATAAAAATTTATTGCAATCTGAAGAATAATAATTTTCGCCCTTACAATTACCTATCTTTTCAAATTCTTCTTGAAGGTTATCTATTTTTAATTCATCTGATTCATCTGAATCATCTACTAATGTAGAAGTATCAGGAACAGGTGTTGAAGAGTATTCTACTTCTAGTTCTGGTTCTTCAAAATCTAATTTATTTTCTGAAGAATCAATAATAATAGGTTTTTTAGGTTCATTCATGATACTATATATTATGAATATAATCTATATTCTTGTAATACTTTATTAATATTTATAATTAATTCTTTTTTTTCTAAATTATATGGTCTTATATCTTCTAAACATTTATCTATATTTTTCCACTCTAACTTGCTAACTTCTGTTACCTGAAAATTATCCAAATAATCTTCATGATCATTAATATATGCTAAAAAATATTTATGTTTATATGACTTATGGTTTGTACCAATAAATATTTCTTCAAATGGTAATACATTTTCAACAATCTTAATTTTAGAAACTGATATTCCAGTTTCTTCTTCAAATTCACGAACTGCGCAATCTAAATCTTTTTCCTTTGGATTTCTTCTTCCTTTTGGAAATTCCCATTCAGTTTCGGTCCATTTTGTTTCACTTTTATCTACAATATCTTTAAGAGTAAATGTTTCATTATGAATAATAACACCTTCTACAATTTGCTTGAATTTTTTACTGGATGCGTGTTCCTCATTTTTAAAATGCGAATTTGAAGTTTCTCCCCACATTTGATTCCATAATTGTTCAAAAGGTTCTTTTAATATTGTCTCTTTTTCTAAAATAGACATTTCATTTACTATCGTTTGCAATTGATGAATGTTGTATGGCGAATATTTTCCACGAATTAAATCAATATATCCAAAACTATTTTTGCGACGTATCATAAGAAATTGTAGTCCTTCTGTACTAGGTCTAAATAAAATAATACCATAACTAGTGATAGGTAACTTACACTGATGAAACATATGACCTGGTTTACCGCAATTATTACATATATTTGTATTTTTATTCATAATGAACACTTATTAATATTTAATAGATATATTTAAGTCAAAAAATAAAAATATATTTATCCACCTTTTCCACCTTTTCCACCTTTTCCACCTTTTCCACCTTTTCCACCTTTGAAAAGGTGGAGCCAAACCTTCATATTTTACTCCACTTTTTTTAAAAGTGGAACCAAACTTTCATAATTTTACTCCACTTTTTTTAAAAGTGGAACCAAACTTTCATAATTTTACTCCACTTTTTTTAAAAGTGGAACCAAACCTTCATATTTTACTCCACTTTTTTTAAAAGTGGAACCAAACTTTCATAATTTTACTCCACTTTTTTTAAAAGTGGAACCAAACCTTTATATTTTACTCCACTTTTTTTAAAAGTGGAACCAAACTATTAGACTTATACTTTGACTTCCATCTTTGACTCCATCTTTGGTTCAAGTTTAAATTCCATATTTGGCTCCACCTTTTTTAAAGGTGGATTTAAAGGTGGATTTAAAGGTGGATTTAAAGGTGGATTTAAAGGTGGATTTGGATTAAAAGGAGGAATGACTTCAAAATTATCTTTTTCTTGAAAATATTTTCCACGTTTACCACATTTATTTTCATCTTCCCGACAAACTGATGCATATTCATTATCAATTTTACAAGTAACCATATTTTTAACACCAAATAATTTACATTTACCAAAATTATTATTAGGTATAGGATCATACGGATAGTTATTTTCACTTTCAATAAAATGAATACAATTTACACAACATGGTAAATCATTATTTTTAATAAATAATGGTAAAGCTAAGAGAAAGTTTAGAATATACATATTATGTTAAATAGCAAAATATGCATTTATATTATTTTTATAAAAGTTTTATCAATTTTTTTTTTGTAAAATCTACTTTTAAAAATCCACTTTTTCTAAAAGTGGATTGATGTGTTTTTTTGCTCCGCTTTTTCTAAAAGTGGATATATATGACAACTATTTATTTGGATCCAAAAGTATGGGGACCACATTATTGGTTTTTTTTACACACGCTAGCGATGACATACCCACATCATCCAAATGCGGTTACCAAAAAGAAATATTATGAATTTATTCAAAATCTGCCATTATTTTTGCCAGTAGAAGAAATATCAACCTCATTTAGTAAATTAATTGAAAAATATCCTATAACACCTTATTTGGATAATCGCGATTCTTTTGTTCGTTGGATGCATTTTATACATAATAAAATAAATGTAGCACTAGAAAAACCGCAAGTTTCTTTAAATGATTTTTTTGTAAACTATTACAATGAATATAAAAGTAAAGATGAAAAATTTACTGAATATTATAAAATTCAAGGCAAAGTTTTATATTTATTACTTGTAATTGGATTAGGTGGAGCTATTTATTATTTGTATGATAAATAAATTATGTATAATTACTACAAAAAGAATAACAAATAATTTTATAAAATGATAATTATTATGTTTACAATATATAACAATGACTAAAAAATCAAATAAAAATAATACAAAAAAAATAAAAAAATCATCAAATACAAAATCAAAAAGAATTGTAGAAAAAGGTGGAAATATTTTGGCTTCTGGAGGTTTTGGATGCGTATTTAAACCCGCGCTCATTTGCGAAGGAGAGAAAAAACGATCAGTAAATAAAATTTCTAAATTAATGACGGAAAAACACGCAATATCTGAATATCAAGAAATTGTTTCTATTAAAAATCTTCTTCAAGATATAAAAGGCTACCAAGATTATTTTTTAATATATGATGCGACTTTATGCAAACCGGCATCACTTTCTGTGCAGGATTTAGACAATTATACAAGTAAATGTAGAGCATTACCAAAAGATAAAATAACAAAAACAAACATAAATGAAAACTTAGATAAGCTATTATCATTAAATATGCCAAATGGTGGATTACCGGTAGATGACTATTTATATGAAAATGGTTCTCTTCCAAAAATGTATAATGTACATTCTAAATTAGTATTATTATTAAAAAAAGGTATTCTTCCTATGAATCAAAGGCATATATATCATTCTGATATAAAAGACTCAAATGTTTTAATAGATACAGATAATAAAACAAGACTAATAGATTGGGGTCTTGCAGTAGAATATATCCCATTTAAACAGCATACATTTCCAAATTCTTGGAGAAATCGTCCATTTCAATTTAATGTACCTTTTTCAGTAATTTTATTTTCTGATAGTTTTGTAGAAAAATATACTACATTTTTACAAAATGGAGGAATAGCAAATAAAATAGATCTGAAACCATTTGTTATTGATTATATTTCTGAGTGGATGAAAGAAAGAGGAGCAGGACATTATAAATTTATAAATGAAATTATGTTTGAATTATTTAGTCATTCAATTACCGCATTATCAAAAGAATCTATACCACAGATTGTAGAAACACAAATAACTATGAATTTTATTATTAATTATATTGTAAATGTATTGGTTCATTTTACAAAACCTGGTATAAATGTAAAAGAATGCATTAGGAATTATCTTGATAATGTATTTATTAAAATAGTTGATATATGGGGATTTATAAGTATATATTTTGTTTATATTGAAATACTATCCAACAACTATTCTAAATTAACAAAACAAGAAATGGACATTTTTAACAAAATAAAATACTTATTTATTGAATATTTATATAATCCAAGACATGAACCCATAAATATAAATGCGTTATATTCAGATTTAGAAGAACTTAGTAGTTTGTTTCGTAAAATTATGAGTAAAAAAATTGACAATGCTAGAGGAATAAATAGAACCAAAAAAATAAGTACTACAAAAAGCAACGTTTCGTTTAAAAGGAGACCTAAACAAAGAAGATTTAAGAAACCCTTTTTATTATCTCTAAAATAATATAAAATATTATTATATGAATATTATATAAATGTCAAAATTGTTTAGTGAACTGTGTACACCTGCAAAATTATATATTATACTTGAGACTATATTAATAATTTTTAGAATGTACCAAGGTGCAAACTCTATGAGTTTATTAATGAACATTGCATTTGTCTTAGTATGGACATATGTTTTAGGATGGATTTGCAAAAAAGGGTTTAACATAGTATCTTGGATATTAGTTTTAACACCTTTATTTTTAGTAATATTTATATCAAAAAATGCTAATTTAAATGAACAAGCAAAAAATAATAAATAAAATATCTAAATATTATATAAATGGAAAAGATGTTTAGAAAACTCTGTACTCCAGCAAGAATCTATTTTGCTATTGCTGTAATTGCGTCAATCTTCGCTTTATTTAGAGGTGTTACTTTTGGATCCGTATTTATGAAAATGGTTTTTGCCTTTGTATGGACCTATATTTTAGGTTGGTTATGCTCGAAGGGTTATTCTTCTATTTCTTGGTTCTTAGTGTTGTTGCCCTACATAGTTATTGGATTAGCCATGCTTAGAATTGCTCGTATTGATCAACATAGAGCAATATTTAGAACTGTAGGACTTCAAGGTGCTTATGGTGGAGAAGCATTTACTATGGAGGGTATGGACATGATGCCAGGAGGAATGCCAATGCCTAGTGGAGCAATGCCAGGAGGTATGCCTGAAGATAAAAAAGAAGGGCTTAGACGAAGAAAAATGTAAATTTAAAATAATATAAATAATTAAATATATTAATTATTTATTCACTAGAAAAACCTTTAGGTTATATATGAGATTAGAAATATTTGTATTAGGGTTAACAGCTTTTTTTATTTATAATGCCTATACAGATGGTAAATATACAAAAATGTTATGGTCTTTTAAAAAATATTATAAAATGATTTTTTATGCAGGATTAGGAATTGGAATATATATATTATTAAAACGTAATCCAGAACAAGGTAGAAATATGTTATTATATGCAAATAACATGGTAAAATTTATGCCTATTGATAAGTCCTCTATGGATATGTTGAGTCCTATTATTGATTATACATCAAATGATTCAGAAGGAGGTTCTTTTATGGAGACACTTAATGACTTAGATCCTTCTAAATTAGGGACTGGATTTTCTGGAGAGAAGAGAATGATGAACTCAGGTAGAAATGGTACAAAACGTTCAGTAAGTGAAACAAAGAAAAAATATGTTGCATCAAGCCAAGAGTGGAAATGTGGAAATTGTCAACAACAATTAGACCATACATTTGAGATTGATCATAAATTACGTCTAGAATATGGAGGCGGTAATGAAGTGCAAAATTTAATTGCATTATGTAGAAATTGTCATGGTAGAAAAACTGCAAGTGAAAATATGTAAACTTTTAAAAAGTTTTCTATTTATAATTTTGTTTAGTATATATGATTAAATAATATTTTGATATAGTAATATATGGATAATTCAAATACAAATAGTAATGAAAATGTGTTGCCTAATATTAAAACACCAAAAGTATTTTATATAGTACTTGGAATCATTTTGTTTTTAATTATTGCATTATTTCTAATGTATTTTAAAGTAAATTTTTTTTTAAAAGCAGGTAAATCAGACCAACAGATTAGAAATAATGTTTTAACAACATTTTTTTTCTGTTTAATTATCATTTGTTTATGTGGTCTTTTGTTACCAAATATTAAAGATATTAAAAATTTATTTTCTCAAATAAGTAATGTGACATATGCTATTTTATATACAATAGGATTAATCTTATTTTTTGGATTTGTATCACCTACAACTATTAACAATTATGCTCATATTATTCTCCCTATAGCAGCCATTATAGGAGTACCAGTGTTTTATAACTCAGCCACCTATAGTTACGTAGATGAATTTAATATCAATTATGAAAGAATCAAATCTGTTTTATTATTTTTATGTGTTATTACAATATTTATTATTTTTTACAATGCAGATCCTGGAGGGTATATTTCAAAATACTTTGGTTTTTCTCTCTTATTATCCATTTTAATAGGCGTATTTGGTTTATTATATTTAATTATTGTCATGACTTTGCCAGATAGATTAGAAAAAGGTACAAATACTAGTACAAACTCTAGTACAAACCTATTTAATAAATTTACCTCGTTTTCAAACTATAATAGTATAGGGTATTTTATATTTTTAATTACGTTTACAATTATGGCATGTATGTCATATAAAGATGGATCAAAAGGTGAATCTTATTCCGCATTTTTTACAATTGGATTCATGATTAGCATTTTATGGGGTATTTTAGTAGTTACAAATAGTTTCCCTGATTTAATAGATAAGACTATATCTACAAGTAACTTAAGTATTTTCAAACGTTCATTAATGATAGTATTTGCAATTATTATATCAGGATTATTTATTACTTGGATAGCTACAACTATACAAGACTATTCTGGTGAGTCTAGTATTGCTTATTTGATTTTAAATATTACAATTATTATCATTATTTTAGGTTTAATTTACAAAATAATTAGCATACCATTACCAGGTGGAAATAATAAGAAAAACGCTTTAATAAATTTGGTAATGAGCATTATATTTTATATACCTTGTTATTTCAATGGTATTTTTGATTCTGTAGGTCAACTATTTAGCGGTAACTATAGTGGCGAAGCAGGATCATTATTGATGCTTATTTCTGTATTTATATTAATCGTTATTTATTTTAATATGCCATCGGTTTTCAATACTATCAACACACAAGGTGGTAAACAATTGGTTAATAAACCAGTAAATACACATTCAGAATATGCATTAGGGACATATCAAGATTTAAATGAAAGTGAACAATATGATTACCAATATGGTTTATCATTTTGGGTATTTATTCATGCTGCACCTCCAAGTATGAATGCTAATTATAACAAATCTACTTCATTATTAAACTTTGGTGGAAAACCAAATGTACAATATAATGCTAGTACAAATACTCTTATTGTAACAATACAGCAAGATGATGTCAAAAAAACTGAGGCTAGTGGAAAAAATAAACTTTATAAACTAACAGACTTTACTGAAAATGGTGAGCGTATTCTCTATAAAAATGATAATTTCCTATTACAAAAATGGAACAATATTATTATTAACTATAGTGGTGGTGTGTTAGATATATTTTTGAATGGAGAACTAATGAAATCAAATATAGGGGTAGTACCTTATTATAAATTAGATAATTTAACAATAGGTCACGAAAATGGTATTGAAGGCGGTATATGTAATGTGGTTTATTTTAAACATCCATTGAGCACAACAAATATTTATTATTTATACAATATGGTAAAAGATAGAACACCGCCTGTTCTGAATGAATCAAATAAAACTATTTTAGTAAAAAATATAAATGATGGTGTTTCTCCAACAAAGTAAAAGTAAAATTTTTTTTATAATTTTTAATAATATTTTATAAATTATTAAATGATTTTATAGATAATTTCTAAATGTATATTATATAATGAATCCTTTAACTATTTTAATTGTTATAGTTGTACTAGTCTTAGTAATCATGTTCATAAGATATTTAATTGTTGACCCAAATACTCTTCAAAATATTAAAAGTGGTAAAGATGCTTCCACTATTAGTGCATCTTCTTTAGCCAAAAATGGAGAAGCAGAAGCAAGTAATTTTGCTTATTCTATATGGTTTTATGTGAATGACTGGAATTATCGTTATGGTGAACCCAAAGTAATTCTTGGTAGAATGGGTGCAACAAGTCCAGAAGGTACGAGTTCTATACAAGGTATTAGTGGTGTAAATCCTTGTCCAGCTATTGTATTGGGCGCAGTTGAAAATAATGTAGCCGTTTCTTTAGCGTGTTATCCTGGTGCTAATCCATCCACTGCTTCTACATCTACTAAAAGTGTAATTCACACTTGTATGGTATCCAATGTGCCTATTCAAAAGTGGGTTAACTTAGTGGTAAGTGTTTACGGACGTTCCATGGATTTGTATATTGATGGAAAATTAGTACGCACTTGTTTGTTACCTGGTACTGCTCAAATAAATAGTAGTGCTGATTTACATATTACACCAAAAGGTGGTTTTGATGGATGGACATCTAAAATACAATATTATCCTAATTCATTGAATCCACAAGAAGTTTGGAACATATATGCTAGTGGCTACTCAAATGGTTTAAGTATGTTTGGGTCTTATAGTGTACAAATTTCATTAATGGAAAATGGCAATGAAAAAAGCAGTGTTACATTTTAGATAATATATTCCAGAATTTTTTATTCATTCTATATAATATATAGAATGAACAATTTTCCATCAATATCACAAAGTCCATTCGGTAATAATACTGGATATGGAAATACCGCATTTTTTGGTGCTAATGGAAGTCCTAGTTTTATGGAGTCAAATAGTTTAGTATCAAATTTTGCTTTTTTGTTATTAGTAATATTTTTATTTATTATATTATTAAGAGTTTGTATTTCAAGTTTAGTATATTTCATGAAACCTGATGATTCCCCTCATATTATTGATGGCATGGTAGATGCTAAACAAATGTTGGTATTTCAACAAGATCCTGCACAAAGTGGCGCAAAAACAATTTATCGTTCTATAAATGCAAATGATGGTATTGAATTTACATGGTCAGTATGGATTTTTATGAATTCAATGACAACTACAGAAACTTATAAACATGTATTTAGCAAAGGTAATTACACAATAGGATCTAATGGTATGATGAATCCAAATAATGCTCCAGGTTTATACATTGCACCCAATACAAATACAATGGTTGTTGTTATGAATACATATCAGGTAATCAATGAAGAAATTACTATTCCTAATATACCTATAAATAAATGGGTTAATGTTATTATTCGTTGCCAAAATAATACACTAGATGTCTACATCAATGGTACTATTTCTAGAAGTATTAATTTAGTTGGCGTACCTAAGCAAAATTACGGAAACGTTTATATAGGTGCAAATGGAGGATTTGATGGATATGTATCTAACTTATGGTATTATAACTATGGTTTAGGAACTAGTGCTATTCAAAAATTACTTGAGAATGGACCAAATACAAAGATGATTGGAAATAATGGTATTAGTGATACAATGTACAATTTCTTGTCTTTACGTTGGTTCTTTTATGGATCTGGTAATGGATTCAATCCTGATTCCACCTTTTAAATCCACCTTTAGAAAAGGTGGAGCCAAAACACGACTTCGTAGAGAGATTTTTGATAAATATATTTAGAAAAAATAAATATATATATTTTTATGAAAGATTTGGCTCCACCTTTTTTAAAGGTGGATTTTTTAAAGGTGGATTATATATGCCCTATTTACCAAAACCTCCGCGCGTTTGGAGCCGAGTTCAAAGTGCATGCACATTTTTAAATCCTAACGACGATTATACATCTGGAACATCCGTGTTCACAGGACAACCTGTTTCTTATGCACAAGGTGTTTATCAATTACAACTATTACGTAAAGGAAATATTTTACAATACAAAGCCAATAGTGCGCAACTGACCAAAAAACAGCGCTATACACAACTAGCAAAAGGCTATGGTCCGAATAGAACGAAAGTTTTTGGTACACAAAGTGATACTTATACCAATCCTAATACAACCGGGTTATTACGTGTAGGAGGTATTGAAATTCCATATCCAAATTTTATTGTTGGACAGCCTAACAATCCATCCGGACCTTATCAGTATAATGTAGAAAATCCAGACAATTGTAATACAAATGGCTCATTATTAGATGGTGGTACTCTAGTATATGGAACCTATGCAAATCCATGTTCTAATCAAATTATTAAAGAATGTATACGACCTGCTGTTATATGCAACTCTAGCACTGCTTCAGATGTACCTGGACGTCCAGTTGCATTATGTTGGAAACCTTCTTTAGAATCATGGTTTCCAAAACCACGATATGTTAATAACAATAGTACAGATAAATGGCCGGTTAATTACAAAGGTTTTGTTAGTGCTGAAAAGCCAAAATCACCTACAATTATTAGTTTGAATGGACTCACTTTGTCGTGGACATATGTGAATAGTTGTGTAGTCCCAACAACTAATTTTTTCATATATGTAAATGATAAATTTTATACAAGTGTTATTTATACAATTACTTCTTATATATTTAGCTCATTGAATGTAAACGATACAATATATGTTATAGCAGTAAGTAGAACTATTGAATCTGATCCCTCAAATAGTGTAGTTTACTAATATAAAATTTTAATATATATTTATATTAGTATATGTCATATTTTCAAGTAGACTTTAATGAATCAAATATTTTATTGAAAACAAACGACAAAACTAAATCCATACCTATTACATCGTTATTGTTGAACAATGGAGACGATGTTGATACTGTAGACAAATTTGAAACACATCAACAACAAGTAAATTATCTTGATTCTATAAAAGATGGAGCAAATGTATTTCAACTACAAGGTCTTGACATATACCCAAAGTCAGGAAATATAACATTTGATAATCTCAAAATTTTTGAACATGTTATTTTTGAAAGACGCGCAGATTATTTAACGCATACTACTTGGTTAAAAGTAAAAAAAGGTTCTCTTCTTGATGAAGGTAAAAATTATCAAGCATGTCTATGGGAATCTGGTCTTGGTTATCAAACTTATTTAGCAGACTCAGATAATGTTACAACCATAAAAACATTTGGTTCTTTCATAGATCCTCTTGAAAAACAAAATGCTAAAGAAGTATGGCCTCCAATTGGTACCAAAATAGAACTTACCAAAAATTTTATGAAACTTGTTGGTTATGGTGAAAACTCTTCTATTACTGCTACTGCTACAAGCGACAAAAACTTTGAATATACATTAAATATAGGTTGTGGAAAAGAATGTGATACAAATGCAAATGCTTGTACTTTAATAAATAGTCCTGAAAGTAATAAGTACTTTGCAGGTAATAATGTTAAAAATGAATTTCTTAAAACAAATGCAACAACAAAAGAAAAGGTAAAATTTATTGTATTAAAAGGGTGGGGTGATAAAGTGCAAGTTCTTATTTACTTAATATTATTTCATTTTTATAATGAAGGTAATGTTGTAATGACTACTTGTGACATGGTAGTTTTTATGCTATGTTTGAATTTTGCAATACCATGTATATACACAGGTGCATATAGACCAAAAGATTTAATTTTAGAGGATGGTAAAAAATATTATTCAATATTAGAATATAAACCAACTACTCAACCATATAGAGATGCATTTAACAAAGTAGATCGTAAATTAAGAGCACTTTTTAGAGAAAATGAATCTTTTATTACTGCTATTAATTCTCTTATAGATAATCCAGATACACCTATTCGTGTAGGTGGTAGTGATCTAACTTTTTTAAAAGACTTTTATCAAGCTACTTTATCAGATGTTCAAGTAATACAAGACAAACTTTCACACAATATAACTCAACTATTAAATAAATATAGCAACTATAATGAAGAAACTGGAACTTCAGATATTATAACTCAACTTAATACAGATTTTGAGGCAATTCAAAAAGAATATTTACTTGTACCATTTTTAAAGATTAAAAAAGGAACAAAAAATACAATAACAATTCTTTCGACAAAATCTTATACTGCACAAAAACCTGCAAATAATGAAAAACCAAATGTTGATATTTTACTCCAAGATAAGACTAGTAACCATGAGAAAGAATCTAAACAAAGTTTTTTAGATTTAGCAAATAGATATTTTAAATCTAGTATTGGTGGAGGAAAAAAATACGAACAAAAAGGTGGTTCATTAACACAATCTGATATTGAACATTTATTCCCTGCAGATGAAGATAACATATCTTTATATGAATATATTACAAATGAAGATAATGAAAATGATTCCACTATATATAAAGATGAAAATACTGATGGACCATTATTTAATCCTAGTATAAATGATTCTACAGAAAAATTTAATTTATTAGAAGAATTAACTGATACATTCAATAATGTTTTATCAAAGTATAATTATACAAATTTTCATGATACTATTTATACACTTTTTGTTTATGAATCATATTTAAATGGTTGTGCTAATGATGTCTTTACACAAAGTGATTTAGATAGAATTATAGAAGATTATGAACCTGGTGTGCTTGAGGAATCAAAAAAAAGAAAATTTATAGAAGATATAGAAGAACAATCTGATAAAGCAAGAGGAATAAATAAACGCTTATTTGCTCAAGGAAGTCCAACTAGTATTACTGATATGATGGATACAGGAGGTTCAAAAAGAAAAACAATAAAGAAACAAAAGAAAACAAAAAGAAAAAAAAATAAACGTGTTAAAACAATAAAAAAAAATAGAAAAATCAAAAAGAAGTCTATTAAAAAATAGAAAATAGAAAATAAAAAATAAAAATAATATTTAAAATATGTATATTATTTTTACACTGGTTATGCTCTCAAGTTAGGATTGATACATAATTGTTGCGTAGGAAATATATCTCCCGACATACATTTGTCATTTTCGCCCACTTTAGAGCAAGTTCTATATCCTCTGTCCTCACCAATTAAACACCATCCTGCCTTCCCTGTATCATGAACAGAACTGGATGCTTGTTGTGGCTCATAATCATCATCTTTTTTTTCTTTACTAGAATACTTATTATTTGAACTATTCAATGCTTTATTTAAATTATTTTTAGCTTCTTGTATTTCTTCTTCATGTTCTGATGTCGGATGTAAAGGTATACTACTCTTTGCATTATTAGGCGTAACATTTTGAACAGCAGTTAGACCTGTATTTATACCAGTTGCTGTTCCAGTTGTAACCGCCTTGCCGCCTTCGGCTGCCACATCAATGGTTTGATTCGCAGTGCCATAAATAAGACCAAAAAGTTTTTGTAAAAGAGGTGCAAAAATGTAACTAATATCTTGTGTACCTTGTGCTAAATAACTGAATATATTAAAACCCAAAAAAGCCAAGACTAAAATAATCATTAACCATGTAAGCCAACTAATACTTGCAATAAATCCAAATATTCCAGTACCAGTCTCAGAAACCGCATTTGTAGCACTAGATGCAGCACTAGATACAGATTCACTTACATTAGGTGTTGACTTTGTAAAATCTAAAATTGAATCAGAGAAACTTTTAGTATTTGTATTTTCCATTATAATAAAAATATATATTAATTTTTAGTATAATTTCGCAGCGCTCTCTCTATTCCCTATTTAAAAGTAAATAAATATAAGAATTGATTCAAGTCACCTAAAATTTCATCACGAATATTATATAAATCAGTATTGCTCATTTGTTGCATAGCTTTATTATCATTTAAACCAACTAAATATCCTTTAAAACCATTAATTTCTCTTTTAAATTCTTCATGAGATGATAAGTCTATGAGTTTTAAATTTTTTTGACTGGTTAATTGTGTTCTTTTCTCAGTTTTACCTAAAAGAACCTCTACAAAATGATCCATATTTTCATTTAACTTGCCATATAGTTCATCTGTTGCCTTATGGGTTGCGTAGCTATAAGTTTTCCAATGATATAATTTTATCATTACTAACATTTCTAAGAAAGTTGTTGTGATTTCTTTTTGAAATGCAGATAAAGTAGAACTATTTGATACACGATTATGCCGAGTTGCATTATTTCTATTTGAATACTTTCTCTTGTTTGAATACATAGTTTTATTACTAAATTTTTTTGCCATATTATATATATATATCCACCTTTTAAAAAATCCACCTTTTAAAAAGGTGGAGCCAAAATCAATAATTTACACTTTCTCTAAATAATAAACCTTGTTGATTATTAATTTCACCATTATAGAAGGTTTGGGCTCCACCTTTTAAAAAGGTGGAAAAGGTGGAGCCAAAATCAATAATTTACACTTTCTCTAAATAATAAACCTTGTTGATTATTAATTTCACCATTATAGAAGGTTTTGGCTTCACCTTTTAAAAAGGTGGATTTAGACCCTAGGAATAAAACTTTCTCCAAACGAATTCATCTTTTCCAGCTTCTCAATTGTTTTCTCTAAATTATAAGTCTTTACATCCTGGAACAAATAAGCAGTCCCTGGTGTTTCTTCATTCTTTTTAATTTGACCATATATAGTATCTATTTTCTTCATAATATTTGATACAATTTCTTGCTGTGATGCACGTATAATTTCCTCTGTGCTGCTAATATTTTCGCATAAAATAGACACTGCAAAATACAAAATATTTCGTCTTTTTCTGTGAGAACCAGAACTATATTTAAGTGTAAACAAAGTAAATAGTGCATCCATCACTTTTTTAATAAATTTATCTCTCTTTTTAACTTCATTAAAAAATAAATTCCATATTAACCAAATAATTTCTTTTTGCAATTTGGTATCTACTTGTGGATAGTTACGTCTTTCACAGCCAACCTTTTCTTTTTTATTTTTACATATAGTTTCAAACTCTATTATCCATTCAATCCAATAACACGCATTCATTATATTTTTCCCCTCTTCTGAAAGATTAAATCCTATTTCATTAATTGCTGGAAATAATTCTTTCGGGTCTTCATCTAAAAATATTTCCTGTGCATATTTATTGCTAGATGCCTTAAACTTGTCTCTTAATTGAGTCATATCAAAATCTTCTTTTTTAATTTTAATACTATCAAAACTATGCTTACGTTTTGCATCACATAATACACACATAATTTCGGCGAAAATACGACGAACTTTAGTATTGTTTCTCATTCTCAACTCATTATCAGTATATCCATTTTTAAGTATTTCTTTAAAATTTTGAATTCTTAATTCAAGATAAACTGCTATTTTAGGATTTCCTAAATGAATATGTTTTGTATAAAAAAATAAAATCATTTCCCATAAATCGCTATATTGTCCTGAACAAATCAGTTCTGCACTCCAATAACATGCTGGTTCTATTTTAGAATTAATTAAACTATTTAGCAATTCTTTTTTGACATCCGTTTTCTTAAATTTTGAAAAAGAAACACCTTTGAAATCTCCAATGGTTCTAATATCATTAATTTCTGTATCTCCCATATAATTAAAAATTATACAAAAAAAATAACAACAATACATATAGATGAAAATACTTAAATCCATTACTAATTTTTATAATAAATTATCACCTTTTGGCAAAATATTAATTTTTTTAGCTATAATATTGTGCCTAGTTGTTATGTTTAAAAATAATGTTTCAAAGGAAGGCATGATTGATAATACAAAAATTTTAATAAAAAGTGGTGATGCTATTTATGACGAATTTTATGCAAGTGTCTATGACTATCTAGTATTTAGTGAAGCTAAAAATGACTATGAAGTAGGTACCATAATTAATTCAACAAATCCTACAGAACAAAGTAGAATTGCAGATATCGGATGTGGTACTGGTCACCATGTAAATTCATTAAAGAAATTTAATATTATTGGCATTGATAAATCTCCATCAATGATTGAAGAAGCAAAAGAAAAATATCCGAATAGTAATTTTATGGTAGGTGATGCTTTGGATAATGGGTTGTTTAAAATAGATACATTGACTCATATTCTTTGTCTCTACTTTACCATTTATTATATAAAAGATAAGCGTCATTTTTTTGACAATGCAATGCATTGGTTGATGCCAGGTGGTTATCTTATTATTCATTTAGTAGAGAGAGAAACATTTGATCCTATCTTGCCACCCGGAAATCCATTATATATTGTGAGTCCGCAGAAGTATGCTAAAGAACGAATTACCGAAACAAAAGTAACATTTGAAGATTTTATCTATACATCCAAATTTGGTTTAGATAAAGAAAAAAATCAAGCAACATTTGATGAAAAATTTAAATATAATGATGGCAGGGTTCGTAAGCAGCAGCAAGTGCTTTATATGGATGATACTTCGACCATTGTTAATATGGCACAAGATGTCGGATTTATTTTGCAGTCAAAAGTAGATTTAGTAAAATGCGGTTATGAAAGTCAATATTTGTATATTTTTGTTAAACCATCGTAAAAAAATATTAGTAACTATAAAGAAAAATTTCTAAAATATTCTTCTCTCCAATAATATGTTAGAGTATCTATCTTACATATTATTTTTTAGTACACTTATTATTTTGTTAGTATATGGATATATTCGTCTCAAATTCGGTTTCTGGGCATTGCAACCTGTTTTTCACATATATGATATTGGATACATGATAAAAGCTCCCGGAATTATTAATGAAGATCTCCCACAAAAAAATAAATACACTAATTTCAAAAATATTGACACTATTTTATTTGGAAACTTAACACTTGTTCAAACACAACGATTTGTTAACCTAATTAAGGCAAATTATTTGCAAGATAAAGACAATATATTTAATCCTCAAGAAGAAAATATTTTGCCTTATTTACGCGGTCATAATGATAAAACATTTGTCTCTTTTTACAACGAAGATATGTGCCGTGTTGACTTAAAAAAAGGCACTACCATTAGTGATTCTACGCCTATTGGAATTATGACGACACGTCCAGTACATATTGCTATTCATAATGGCAATAAAGACGCAAAATTTGATGCTTATTATGTTGATTACTTATGTGTAGATAAAATGCAGAGGAAAAAAGGAATCGCACCTCAAATAATACAAACGCATCATTACAATCAACGTCAACTGAATAAAAATATTGTTGTTTCTCTCTTTAAGAGAGAAGATGAACTGACAGGGATAGTGCCTTTAACAATTTATTCAACCTATGGATTTTCAGTAAAGACGTGGACAAAACCGCCTGATTTATCTGGAGAATATAAGTTGTTAGAAATCAATGCACAGAATTTACATTTCTTGACAAATTTTATAAGAGAGAAAGAATCCAATTTTAATATATCTATATGTGTAGAAATAACAAATATAATAGAGTTAATCAAGACGAAAAATATTTTTGTTTATGTAATATTATCTGAAGATACAATTATATGTGCCTATTTTTTTAGAAAATCTTGCATTCAAGTTGAAAAAGGATTAGAAGTACTTACATGTTTTGCATCTATTTGCGATTGCGACACCAATATTTTTTCCGAAGGTTTCAAAATAAGTTTTTGGAAAATAGCAGCTGAAAACTTTTTTGGATTTGCAGCCATTGAAAATATCTCACATAATAACATCATTATTGATAATATTATATTAAAAACGAGACCATCTATTATTAGTCCTACTGCTTACTTTTTCTATAATTTTGCATATCCCACTTTTGCATCTAATAAAGTACTCATTATTAATTAATTAATCTTAAATCGTCATTGATTTTTTTTTGTAATAAGCATATCCTAAAAAAGATATTAATAAATATAATGGAATTTCTTTTAATAATAGTTCAACTTTTTCTTTAACAACTTTTTTATTTTCTTTCATTTTTTTATCTAATTCATCCCATAAATGTAGACCTTCAACATCCTTATTTTTTTCCAAATTTATTTTATATCCTATAAATTTGAGTAAATCATTATTTACCCAGCTCAAGTATTCATGAGATTCTCCCATAATTTCACTTATTTGTTTATATAATTCAAATATCTGACTAATCATAACTTTTCTATCAATATCTTCTTCACAACAAATATCTTGCTTCTTTAAAATATATTCATTTATCTTATTTTTTAAAGATTTATCACTTGGACTAACTCCTCCTGAAAAGTTACGTACAGATTTATTTTTTATATTTTTTTTTCTAAATCTACTTCTAGTTTTTGACATATATATATATATGTATATATGTATATAATTATTTACCACTATCACTGCCAGAATCATCACCAGAATTTCCTTCTTGTTCTTTTGCAGCATCTTTTGTATTACAATCTTCACAATATTTACCTAGTTCAATATATCTATTGCGCTGCTCTCTACCAAGAGATTTACACTTTCTCATAATATTATTTGTCAAGTTCAAATTTTTGGAATCATTTTTCAACTCTTGTTTAGGTTGGAACACTTGCGCCCCTTGTTCCAATAAGAAAATTTGATTCTTCTTATTATAAAATAAAATTGGATTATCATCTTCATCCATTTCAATTATGCCACATGTGCAGTAATCCATATGCACTACATCATTACCTTTTTTGCAGCGATTATCAATACAATCAACATCATTCATATATTCTTCAAAAAAATCTTGCGCTTCTTCTCTAGTATTAAATAAGAAAATCTTTGGAGGATTAATCGTAATAGATGTTAGTCTAAGTCTAGTAGCTTCATCTTCATAATATTGAAAATCGTAACACCCATTGTGTGTATTATGAATAATAATATATTTTACCATATATGATATATTTCTATATCATCTTTGGTTTAAATCGTTTTATTTATATTTATTTTTGTTTAGTAAAATAAAATACATATATAGTATATATGTACCACTTAATAACATATATTGTACTGAAAACATTTGATCCTTATTATAGAAGATATCTTACTAGCGATTCTTTAAATGCTATTGACTATATGTATCTAGAAACATTTATTTATTCATTTGTTTTAATTCTTTTTATTATTTTCAAATACTTTTCTGATAAAAAACAATCAATTGAAACATTTAAAAATTTACAAAAAGTTGAAATGAAAGATGTTTTAATTATGTGTGTTATGTCTTTCTTTTTTATATATTCTACTTTAATGATTTACCAAAATGAACATACCAGTTCAGCATTTGTAAATACTATTGTTTTAAGAGGAGGAACATTAATAGGTATTTTATTGATTGGAATATTTTTTTATGAAGAAAAATATAACTGGAAACAAATTGTAGGAATCATATTCAGTTTTTTTGGTATTTATTTGTTGATGAATAAATAGGAATATTTGTGTTTTAATTTTATGTTTTAATTTTGATTATCTTACATATTTACCTGCACGAACAAATGTGTCTGCAATAAATATAATAAAAATTCCTAAAAAGGAATACAAAATCACTTCTTCTGTCACATTATTTGTTCTCTCATCTTGTTGATCTTCTAATAATGTAATCATGTAATTCATTTTTTGCAAAAGGATAGAATCAGTGTTTTCAGGAATCTGATAATTTACTTGATTATAATAGGGTTTATTCGTCAAATTTTTTCCAGATTGATTTTTTTGTTGTGGATAACCGGGTAATACACGTCTATAATATTCATCATTTTTTTTATCATCACCATAATTGCTGTAGTCGTTTAAATGTAAGTTATTTTCTTCTGGATAAGTAGGTTGTGGGGTTTGTCCTAATGTCCTAAACATTACATCATTACTCATGTTCACCATAGATTCTTCTGTTGGTTGTTTGTTCTTTTCTTCTTCTTTTGTTTTTTCTACACCTGAAGACTGAGCATTCGGAGGAAATACGCTTGAAGATTGGGTTTTTGGAGAGAACACACCGGCTTCTTCATCTTCGTTATTATTGAATGCTTCTAAAATAGCGGGATTTAATTTATCAGGTTTATTAGTTATGAAACTTTCTCGTCTTTTCATTGTTGAATTGCGCGATTGTCGTCTTTGATTTATAAAATTTGCTTGATCTGCAGAATCATCATTGTCAATATTTTCTAATGTTGAATAACCTAAAGTAGAAGACATTCTCTTATTAAAAATTTAGATAATAATTTACAAAACAATACAATAAAAATTTCTTTTAAAAATATAAATATATTAGAATATTTATATGGACATTACATTTATAAATAAACATAAGTTTGGCGTTGTTGCATTATTATTTTTTATTCTTTTAGTAAGCCAAGAAAAATCATTACGTTTCCTAATTCATACCATTTTAGGCCGCTTAGCGCTAATTCTTCTTATTTTAGGAATAAGTAATTTTAATATTATATTTGGAATTATAGCTGTTTTATTTGTTATCATTATGATAAACAAAGATGACTCGTTTTATCTAGAAGCTTTTAATCCTGAAAAAGATGCAGATTTTGAAAAAATTAAAAAAAATTTAGAAGATAAACAGAATCACCAAAATCAACATGATATGATAAAGACTACATCTTTATCAACTACAAATATGGACAGCTTTGTAGGAGGTCGTGAAGGATATAATACAATGGATAGAGAAAGAACTATGCAACTCGGTAAAAAATCAAATGAAATTTCACTAAGTAATATGAATCAAAATACAGAAAATATTGAACCTTTTGATAAAAATATACTATCTAGCACACCTTTATAAATTAAATAAAGTTTTTCTATGATAAATATATATGAAATATTTATTATACATTTGTTTTTTTATTTTGATTATTATATTTTTTGCGTATATAAACTCTAAACCAAAAGAGTCTTTTACTCCAGTTGTTAATGGTTTTTATAGGCCTATTATTAGACGCACTCGTTTAGCGGCAGAAGGATTTTATGACAAAACAACAAATAGCATAAATGAAAGTAATAGAAGTTTTAATAATTTTTTTGCAAGATTAGGACTAAAATAAAAAACAAAGATAGACAAAAAATAAAATATAAAAAATATAATAATATGTTATTTTAGTAAATGAATTCATCACCAACAACTACTCAAACAAATATTTCACAACCTCCTGTAACTACTGGAGGAGGAATAGGAAAAACAACTATATTTACACCATTATTTAATTCAATTCACTATTTGAATCATAACATCATGTACATGAACAACAGCAAATTTTTTGCTGGTGTAATTATGATTTTATTAAACGTCGGATCTAAATTTATACAAATACAATTTAGCAAATCCACCGAAGAATACATGAAATGGTCTATTAGTAAACAAGTATTAGTTTTCGCAATGGCATGGATGGGTACTCGTGATATATATACCTCACTCGGTTTAACTGCTGTATTTACTATTTTATCTGACTATTTATTTAATGAAGAGAGTAATTTATGTATGGTCCCTCATAAATATCGTATTCTTCACAAGTTGATTGATACAAATGAGGATGGTATTGTTACTGATACAGAAATGGCTTCAGCGGTTGCTGTCCTAGAAAAAGCTAAAAGAGAGAAACAAAGAAAACAACAAAAAGAAGCTTTACAAAAATTTGACTTTGAAAAATATACATATGCTCCTATTTCATAAATAAATCAGTAACTTACTATTTTACTGATTTATAATTTATATTATTTATTTTGTTTTCGTGATGTATTTTTTGATCCTCCTCTTGTTCTTTGATACCGATTATAACGTTGCGTTTGATTTTGATTTTGATTCATTTTTTGATAAGGATTATAACGTTGCGTTTGATTTTGATTTTGATTCATTTTTTGATAAGGATTATAACGTTGCGTTTGATTTTGATTTTGATTTTGATTCATTTTTTGATAAGGATTATAACGTTTTGTTTGATTATTTTGAGAGTTCGGATAACTGGGTATGATAACATAAGGTTTATCCATAAATTCGGACCATGCTTTTCTAACATCTTCCCATCTACTATTACATTTTAAAGCAGCTAATTGTTCTTTTGATATATTTGCTCCTGGATACAACTCCAATGAAATTGTAATATCAAATGCAAGTTTTGATGGATCATTATTTTGTTCAGTTTTCACCATATTTCTTGCTAAATATGGTCTTTGATTATAATTATATGGTGATCTGTTATTGTTATAATAAGGTGATGGTGGATATTGTTGATATTTATAAGAAGAAGGATAATATGGCGGTAAACCTCCTGATTGACCTACTTTCGCACGTTTTCTAAGATCTTCTGGTGTATAGTTTTTAGGACTCGTATTACGAGGTGATCTTCTTCTTGATGCTTCAGGAACGTCAGGTTTTGCTTTTGTTTTTGTTTCCGTTTTTGCTGATGCTTTTGCCTTTTTAAGTTCAATAATTTTGGCAGAATCTATACCGCTTTTTTGTAGCAAATTAGGATAAAATTTTTGAAAAATATCATATATCTTTTGAAATTGGTCAGTTAAATGTCCATCAACTGAAATCTGTTTTTTTACTTCATTAATAAATAAATTATAACTTTTATTCAATAAAAACATTTCATCAGGTAAAATAGAAAAAGTTGATTGTTTATCAGAACTAGTTAAATACAATGTAAAAAAAAGTAAAAATATTATATAAATAGGAGGAACTATTTTACTACCTCTTTCAAAAATAGTCACTTTATGGTTCATTTTTTTAATAGTATTATCTTTTTTTCCTTCTGATTTGAAAAACATAGTAAAAGATATTAACTCAAAATGTCCTAGACCATTATTATATAAAAATAAATATTTGTCCCATTCAAATGCATCTTTTGTTGTAACACTAGTTGCATGAATAACTCTTAAGTTATTACCATCTGGACTTATTATAATAATATTTATTTTTAGTATACTTATTACAGCTTGATAAGATGTATTATCTCCCCAATAATAAGAACTCAAAATATAAGATTCTATCTCTGATTCTGAATATATTTGAAAAGGTTCATTTGGATTTGCAGGTTTTCTTTGTGGTTTTTTAATTAAAAATGTGTGTTCACTTGAACCATTTCCATAAATATCACTTGCTAATTTTAAATATTCAACTTCAGTCATAGTAACAATATTTTTACCGGTTAATTTTATTGTATCTAAAAATTGTTTATCCAGTTCATCTATATTACTTTTTAATATAATATCATACAACTCTTTTTTATATTGTGCGTTCATTAATTTTTCTTTAAAATATTTTAAAACTATTTCTCTTATATCTCTTTGAGTAAATATTTGATCTCCTGTACCATCACCTTTTATAATAGGATTATTCGGATTTGTACAATTATAATAATTAATCGCTTGAGCTATTGTTATAAAAAAACAATCACCACCACCAGAATTCCAGTTGACTTGTAAACCGGGTGGTTCAACTAATTTATTATAAGCAGATCTACTTATTTGTTCTCCTCCTCTTATATCTACATCTGTTGAATTTTTTAATAAATTGTTTATTTCTGCTTTTAAATCTGAACTGCTATTATATATACTATCTAGTAATAATAACCATGATGGATTTATGAAAAATGTTTTTATTTTTTGAGTAGTAACAACAGCACTTTTAGAATTTAATTTTATTTTAGAATCTTGGTCACAATCAATTTTTAATTCACCTTGTTTTTTTTTTGCTAAGTTTGCAGCAGCTTTTTCTGCTGTCACATCGGATGCAAGTGTTTCTTTTTCTACTTGTGTTTTTTTTGCCGCTTCTGTTGTTTGTACTGGTTTTGCAGGACCTCGCGCAGAGTCATTTTTTGGTCCTGTAAAACTAGGACCATATATAGCATCTGGTGAATCCTCTTCTAATCTTTGTAATTGATCTTCAGCAGTAATTAAATTTTCTTTTACAAGTTGCGAATATAAATAAGGATCAGTTATTCTATTTGGATCTAATTCTTCTTTTTTTTGTTTTGTATCTACTTTCCAATCGCCATTTGTCCAACGAAAATCTGCTATAGTATAAGGTTTACCACCTATAGTAATAACAGAACCAGCACCTAATATGTTTTCCAAAGTAATACGAATATTATTATCTATATAACCATAACGTTTTGCCAATATCAAATTTTCTACTGGTGTTACATTTATAAAATTCATAAATGACTGAAACAATCCTTTATTGAAAAATTGTTTTTTTCTATAATTTGGTGGGACTTTATCAATGGTTTCTTTTTCTAATTTTACAAGTGGATTAAATTGAACCGATGTATCATCTTTACCCGCATCTTTCATAACCATTGATGGTTTGAAACTTATTTTTTGATAACCTGGAATATTAGTTTGGATGGTAATATTCAATTGATTTGGTACAGGAACTGAAGATTTTTTCTCAGAAGATCCGCGTGCAGAACCAGTATCTATTTTAAAAATAGATATAGGAGGGGTTGTATTTGTTTTAGGTGCAAGACTTGGACTAGGATTTGGAATTGGTGTAGGTGCTGGATTAGGTGCTGGATTAGGTGCAGGTGCAGGTGCAGGTTTAGGTGCAGGTTTAGGTGCAGGTGTAGGTGCAGGTGTTGGTTTAGGTGTTGGTTTAGGTGCAGGTGCAGGTGTAGGTGCAGGTGTTGGTTTAGGTGCTGGATTAGGTGCTGGATTAGGTGCTGGATTAGGTGCTGGATTAGGTGCTGGATTAGGTGCTGGATTAGGTGCTGGATTAGATGCTGGATTAGGTGCTGGATTAGGTGCAGGTGTAGGTGCAGGTGTAGGTTTAGGTGTAGGTTTAGGTGTAGGCGCAGGTGTAGGTGTAGGTGCAGCCGTAGGTTTAGGTGTAGGTGCAGGTGTAGGTGCAGGTGTAGGTTTAGGTGTTGGTTTAGGATTTGGCGGTACACTTGTCCGTTGTCTTTGTGTATTTTGTGGTGGAGGGATTGGAGAAGAGGTTTTTTTGAATAAATTTTTGAAATAACTATACCAAGGAGATTTTGTAGAACCTGGTGATCCAGGAGGTGATGAAGATCCAGTAGATGATCTTGGAGATGATGGAGGGGATGATGATCTTGGAGATGATGGAGGAGATGACGGAGGAGATGATGGAGGTGATGATGGAGATTTTCTTTTTTTATCATAAGCTTCCTTTGTTTCTGGATCACTCAATATTTGATTTGCTTCATTAATTTTTTGAAATATTAATTTTGCATTAGGATCTTTACTTTTATCAGGATGATATTTTAAAGCTAACTTAATATAAGCTTTTTTAATATCCGTTGGATTTGCATCCTCATTTACTCCTAGTATTTCATAAAAATTTGGTAATGGATTTGATGACATTATTCTTAGTTATAATATAACTATATTTTTATCAAGAATAGAATACCCTATTTATAAAATAAAATTGAATACTAAAATGACATACTTAAATAAAAGTATAAAATATAATTATGTCAAATGTATTGTTAAAATTAAATAATTTAAGTGAAGGAACTATTGTAAAAAGACCTTCTTCAAAATGTAAAACTCCATATGTAGCTGATATTCTAAATGAAGATGGATTACAAATATTAGGTCATACTGCTTCACTAGGTTGTTGTGGTCTAGCAGATGCAGGCGCAACAATACTTATGAATTTAAATCCTATAAAAAAAAATACATCATCTGTTTGCAGTCACAAAGTGCAATTAGCATTATTAAAAGAACGTGATAAAGAAGTAATTATTGGTATCAATCCTAAATTAGCCGAAGAATTAGTTGAATCTTCTCTTAAAAATAATTTGTTACATCTTCTACAAAATGTGCAGTCTTGGAAGAGGGAAACACCAATTTATGTAGAAGGTAAAGTAGATTCTCGTTTTGATTTTACAGGTATTGACAAAAATGGGTTACCATTTATTATGGAAGTAAAAAATGTACCATTAGCAGACTATGAAGATATTTCTGCTAAAGAAAGAAAAAAATTGCGTGTAAATATATATGAAGATAGAGATATTTGTTCAAAAGTTGCATATTTTCCAGACGGATATCGAAAACAATCTTCTGATACAGTCAGTCCACGTGCTCTTAAACATATAAAAGAGCTCACTTTAATAAAAAAAGAGTCCAAAACTCGTTGTATTATGTGTTATGTAATACAACGAACAGATGTAGATCGGTTTCAACCTTCTATAATAGATCCAGAATATAGGAATGCAGTAAAAGAAGGAATTGACGCAGGAGTAGAAATAATTACTATGGTAGTTAAATGGACAAGAGATGGAGAAGCACAATTTATAAGAGATGATTTACCAATTACGGATTTTTAATATATGCAATAAATTCTTCTTGTAACTCTTTTGGTATTTTATTGAAATCAACGAGTAACTGATTCAGTTCATATTGTTTCTGGTATTCTTCAGGTTTTTCTGTCATTTTTTTAAGAAGGAATGCTGGATCATCTATACATTTTTGTGCGGTTTTTGGTCCACATTTTGGAAATACTGCGGGAATATTATCACTAATATCACCCATAATTATTTTTATTTGTAAATCTGTTTCTGGATTTCCTGTAGTTCCTTTTCCTTTCGTGATATCTTTATAGGATAAATTGTATAAATGCACATTGTCAGTACTTAATTGTAAATAATCTTTATCACTAGTAATAATATAAATTTGACATGATGTGCCATATTTTTGCAACAAATATTTCACAGATAATGCAATGCAATCATCAGCTTCTAAATGTGGATGTTTTAAAATAGCCTTTGCGCCTCCTTCTAGAAATAAATTATCTTCATAGACCATCTTAAAGAAAGGACCGCCTTTGAAGTCTCCTTTCCCATTGTCTCGTGTACCTTTATACCTAGGAAAATGTTTCATTCTCCATATATTTTCTCTCTTGCAATCTTTTCCTACAATTATAATAGGATTGCATGTTTTATTTAATTTTAACTTATTAGGGATTTGTTTTAAATTCTCTACATGAGTTTTTTTGAATTTTGCTAGAAATTCTGCGTTTTGATAAGGATCCTCTAATACTTCATCGGGGTTTGAAATTTTCCACCATTGTAGTAAAGCATAATACCTATAGAAATTATAATAGCTGCCATCTACAAATACAAACGTTGGATTCATTATATGTGTATCAAATATATTGGTCATGTATACTCTACTTTTTAAGTATTTAATTCTTTTCAATTTTAATATAAATTATTCTTTAATATATTATTTTAACTACTTAAAGAAATGTTTTCTTATTTCTCTCTACACTATGTAAGGGAATTCTTGAATTTCTGTGAAAATGCCAAAAAAAAGTTCTTTAGACGTGTAGGCCGACTCTTTCATTTTTTCTTGGGAAAGTTTTTCCAGAAATTCAAAAATGGACATTTATTTTTGTCCATTTTTCAAAAACCCAAAATACTTTGCTCAAAAAGGCGGCCGTTGTGACCATAATTGAATTTTATGGTCTGGTTACCAAAAAAATAATTTTCAAAACGTTATCATAACTTTTTTTTATAAATACTTAAAAATAAAATATTCTGTGAATATATAGCAACAAATGTCAACAAATTTGTCCCAAAAATCCCCTGTTTTTTTTACTTGCGAATTATGTGACTATTCATCATGTAATAAAAAAGATTATAATAAACATTTATCAACTCTTAAACATAAAAATCAACAAAACTCAACAAATATCAACGAAAATATCCTTAAAAATCCCCACTTTGAATGCGTTTGCGGTAAGATATATAAAGAACGATCTGGGTTATGGAGACATAAAAAAAAATGCAAAACAGAAATATCTGTAGAAGAATCAAATCAATCTATACTTGTTAATGATAACGACAAAGAACAACTAATTTTAATGCTTATCAAACAAAATTCTGAACTCATAAAAGAAACATCTGAATTCAAAAACTTTATGATGGATCAGCAAAATGTTATGTTAGAAGTGATAAAAAATGGAACGCATCATACAACAACAAATAATAACAACTCGCATAACAAATCATTCAATTTACAATTCTTTTTAAATGAAACATGTAAAGATGCAATGAATATAACAGATTTTATAGATTCTATAAAGTTACAGCTAAGTGATTTAGAAAGGGTCGGAGAAGTAGGATATATTGAAGGTATATCAAATATTATTGTTAAAAATTTGAATGCATTAGATGTAACTTTAAGACCTGTCCATTGTACTGACAAAAAGAGAGAAACAATGTATATTAAAGATGAAGATAAGTGGGAAAAAGAAGATGAAAATAAAGCCAAATTACACAAAATGGTAAAAAAAATAGCCAATAAAAATATAAATTTAATTTCTGAATTTAAAGAGTTGTATCCAGATTGGAAAAAAAGTACATCCAAAGTGTCGGATCAATTTAATAAGATTATAATAGAATCTATGGGAGGTGCAGGAGATAATGATTTTGAAAAAGAAGAAAAAATCATTAAAAAAGTTGCCAAAGAAGTCTTAATTGATTCCACCTTTAGAAAAGGTGGAGCCAAATTATAACTATTTTAGTTCTATTGTTTCTATTTTGGCTCCACCTTTTTTAAAAGGTGGATTGGAGTAAATGTGTATGAAAAAGTTCATTTAAAACATTATCAATAATATGTACAAAATTTTCTTTACAAAGTGATAATGTTAGACCATGCGCCATCGCTAATACCATCTGGGATTTTATAAATTGATCGCTAGGTTTAATACCTAAATCGGAGATCTCTTTTTTATTTAAATATTCATACATTTTTGATAAAAATTTATATAACTGAACCAGATTTACATTTTTTGATTGACTTAATGTTTGCTCAAATATTTCTATACCAATTTGAATAATATTTTCATAATCTTGTTCGGGAATTTGTTTTAAAGTATCAGGATTTTCAATGATAACAGAATTTAAAAATTGAATCATAGACTCACGATGTGGTCTTTCAAATATTTGCGTAAATAATTCAAATAAACTATCTTTATAATCACTATCTAATTCAAAAATAATACCAAAGTCAATGACACCTATTTTATGCGGATATTTTTCATCATTGTCATCTTTAATAAACAAAATATTTCCACCATGTAAATCACCATGAGCTACACCATGTATAATAGTTGTAACAAGACCAAATTTTAAAATCTGTTTTGCAAATGCAATATTATCAAATTCTTTTACTTCATTTATTTTGATCCCATCAATGTATTCCATAATTATATAATTAGGATATTTTTCAGTAACTTCTAGACTAACATCTGGAATTTTTACATATTTTAAATTTTTACAATTTTCTTTCACTTTTAAAATATTTTGAACTTCTTCTTTAAAATTTAATTGATGACGGATGATATCAATATTTTTTTCAACTACTTCTGTAATTTTATATTTATAAAAAAATGGTATAAAAGATAAAATATATAATAGTATTTTTAAATTTTCAATAGAATGATTCAATTTATATTCAATATCTTTTCTTTTCATTTTAATAACAACAGGTAAGTTATCAGAGTTTTTATAAGCCTTAAATACAATAGAAATCATACCAGAATTAATAGGAGTTTCATAACCTTCTTTAAAATATAAATCATATTTATCTGATACTTCAATCAACTCATAAAAATCAATCTCATCATATGTCCAAGGAGCATGATCAGTAAATTTCAAAAGTTCATTGTTTGTTTTTTCATCAATCCAAGAATGATTAGATGCAATGGCTTGAAACACTTTTACATATAAAACATTCACTTGTGCCAAATTATTTGTAAGTCTTTTAATATAACTAGAATAATTATTAAACATAAAATAAAATGCGGTTTCTGAAAAAAAAATCCAACCTATATTCATTATTGTAAAAAATTGCTGTATAGTTATCTCCATTTCTATATATTATTACAAGTTTTCTATAAATTGTTTTACACGTTTAAATATTTTATGTATTATTATTCTAAATAATTTTTGAATTGCTAATATAGGAATATTTTTATTTGGTTCAATTTGAAGATCAAATGTGGTATGTATTTTGTGAGGTGTTTCAATATTACAAGTACATATCAAAGTATCAATAGAAAATAATTCTGCATTTTCAGGAATCCATTCAGGTCTTTTATTTGTAATAGACTTTGAATAAAAAATAACTGAATTATCGTTAACAAATTTTTTCATATTTATATAAAAATATTTTTGAGGTAATCCCAAATCTTCAAAAAAATGTTTTAAAAGTAATGCAACTTCAACTTCATCTTCGTTTATTTTTTTTATAGTTGATTCAAGATATATATCTGGATTTAAATCGTAAATTAATTTCATTAAACCAAAATCAATAATTTTATCTAATTGAATTTTATTATTTATCATATTAAATTTTATTTTATAATTATATTCATTTATTTTTGTAAAAATAAAATCTTCTTTTTTAAATAAAATAACTTCATTATTCATTTAATTTGTTATAGTAAATAAAAAAGTATTGTTTAAACTAATATTTTAGAATTAAATATTTCCAATCCACCTTTGAAAAGGTGGAGCCAAACTTGGAAATTGTTGTACAAAGTTTTTGATAAAATAGAAGTAAAATTTGTAAGTTTGGCTCCACCTTTCTTAAAGGTGGACTTAAAGGTGGATTTAAAGGTGGATTTGCTTCAATCCTGTCCAAAATTCATTATCATTCTTCTTTGCCTTCTCTGATTGTTGTGCATAATAAAATGCCAATGCAGCGGATTCTTCGTCTTTTTGTTTATCTTGTTGATATAACTTACGCATTCCTTCTTCCTTACTAAGTGGTACAATATTTGAATTATCTCGGTGTCTTTTATATTCATCCACGTTATTAAATTTTGGTGCCTTTTTATAGTCTTCTTCTGTAACAGGAATCACTGATTCTACATAAGCTTGTCGTAAATCTGTGTATCCCATACCATCACTACTAAAAAGGGTTCCTGATGAAAAATTGCTATCATATGCCATTAAAGATGACCCACCAAATGTAGAAGAATACAAATCAGTTACGCCTTCATATGTCGTAAGTGTCTGTACCTGTTTTTTTCTCTTTTCCATTTCTGATGCCATGCGATCTTTTGTTATACCTGTAGGTGTAAATACAATGTCATCGTCAGATTTTAACCAATTGCCATATCCAGTTTCAACTGGATCTTCAAGACGATGTTTTTCAAATTGTGAATTGAACCATTGATTGAAATTCTTGGGGTCTTTTAAGTCTTTATTTTTTTCAAACATATTATCAAGTATCTGACCATTATTAGAGTCATAATATTCACTCTTATCAGCTGACTTTTTTGTGTTTGTTTTATTTTGAAATTCATAGATACCTAATAATTTTTTATATGCTTGACCAAAAAATATAAAGTATTTTTCATTAAGACGGCATTTATCAGGGTGTGTTTTCAAAACTATTTTTTTACATTCTTTCATAAGTTCTTCGCTTAATGTCATGGATACATTTAGACCGAAAAGTTTGTAAAGTTCTGGTCTAGAATAGTTATCAATATTTAAATCTAAATCTGCGTAAGAAGAAGAGTTATATGTGACATTTTCTCTCTTTGATTCTTGTACAAAAGGATTTACATTGGCGAAAGGGTCTTCTTTATATCCATTATTCGTTTCTTTAATTTTTATCCCACCCTTTCGGCAATTTGTCATTGTAACATTTGAAACAGGTCTGTTATTTGTAAAACGGCTCATTTATTTAATTTAAAGATTATTATTTAAATTAAAAATAGTTAATTTGTATATTATAAATTTATTTATAATGTTTTTATAATATAAATATGCCTACTTTTAATTTATATAAACATAATGGACCGCTAATTGATTTTAAACATATAAGTATTGAAGATCTAAAAAATATGTCGCCTGATGAAATTAGAGGTTTAGAAACTAAAGATATAGGATACTATCAAAGAAATTTTATTACAGATAATAAAGAATTTTCGGATGATCAAAGAAATGCATTTCAAGAATTATTACAAAAAAAAACAGAAGAAAAAGTGGGTAGTAAACAACATGTCAAACACGGAGGTAAAACCAGAAGAAGAAGAAGAAATAAAAAATCTAAAAAAGGAGGTAGAAAGTCTAGAAGAAGAGGAGGAAGAAAATCTAGAAAATAATTATTTTATATGCATTTATATAATGAATATAAAAAGATGGTTGCTATGTGCATTTTTAATGATCCTTTGTTTTTTATTTTTACGTTGGTTAAATAGCACAGGTGCTATTATAGAAGGATATTATGGTGATCCAGTATATGTATATCAGGATGATTATTATTCACAACATTATTAATACAGATATATTACATTTTTTGGATATTTAAGATTTTTTTATATTATTTCTTTTATGTGAATAATATAAATGTCATTAACAAATATTGAAGGTCAAGATGGTTGTTTATTTACAATAAAAGGTAAAAAATATATTTATGCTGGTTTACAAAGAGATAATACAACTGGTAAAAAAGTACATACTTTTTATGGATTAGATGGTTTAGATGGAATAAATAAAACTGACTTAAGTGGATTTTCTTTAAATAGTGCTACAAATGAAACCAAAAATAATGCTGATCAATCAGTATTACAAATAGTAAAAACTCCTTTATTTGGTGAATATATATCAGGAATACCTCAGTTAATAGGTAGATCATTAACCCACTCTGTACCTAGTTCTATTTATAAGATACCTGGCGAAAATGCAACTCCAAAACAAATTAAAAGTATAACAGAAATAAATGAATCAGAAAAATTAGCTAATAATCCAAATTATGTATATAGAATAGGTTCAAATGGTCCAAGTGTATCGTATATTAAAGAAGGAAAAATTTCGGTAACAAAATTAAACAATTTTACGAATGATTATAGTAAAATGATATTTAAAAAACCATTTCCTAGAGATAGACCAAGACCACCTGTAGTAAGACAACCTATAACAAGACCAGTATCACCTATACCTATGCCAATAAGTCCTAAACCATCACCAGCAGCAACAAAACCATCCGTAGCAGTAACAAAACCATCACCATCAGTAACAAAACCATCACCAACAAGTCCTAAACCTGCACCAAAATCTGTATCACCAACAAGCCCTAAACCTTCACCAAAACCTCTACCAAAAGCTACTTCACCAATAAGTCCTAAACCTGTACCAAAACCTGTACCAAAACCTGCACCAAAACCTGCATCAAAAGCTATTTCACCAGTAAAATCTGTATCACCAACAAGTCCTAAACCTGCACCAAAACCTGCACCAAAACCTGCACCAAAAGCTATTTCACCAGTAAAATCTGTATCACCAGTAAAATCTGTATCGCCAGGTAAATCTGTATCACCAGGTAAATCTGTATCACCAGGAAAATCTGTATCACCAGGAAAATCTGTATCACCAGGAAAATCTGTATCACCAGGAAAATCTGTATCACCAACAAGTCCTAAACCTGCACCAAAACCTGCACCAAAACCTGCACCAAAAGCTATTTCACCAGTAAAATCTGTATCACCAGGAAAATCTGTATCACCAGGAAAATCTGTATCACCAACAAGTCCTAAACCTGCACCAAAACCTGCACCAAAAGCTACTGCACCAAATAATGGAATAAAACAAAGACAAACACCAAAATATACATTGAAAGGAACATTAGTACCTCAAAGTAAAGGTGGAAAAAGATCAAAAACATATAAAAACATATAAATCTAATTTCTAAAAGTAGAAAGTAGATTTGGCTCCACCTTTTCTAAAGGTGGAAAAGTAGAAAGTAGATTTGGCTCCACCTTTTCTAAAGGTGGAAAAGTAGAAAGTAGATTTGGCTCCACCTTTTCTAAAGGTGGAAA
>Ga0247833_1000743_pt1 | contig 57252 bp, 64 predicted proteins | sample LaCruzMarch2015__7_FD_187117 | JGI IMG/M metagenome (GOLD analysis project Ga0247833, IMG submission 187117) | Freshwater microbial communities from meromictic Lake La Cruz, Castile-La Mancha, Spain - LaCruzMarch2015_8m | ecosystem: Environmental > Aquatic > Freshwater > Lake | place: Spain...
AACTGATTGAGGAACGCCGGCAGTGCAAGGGAGCGGCCGTGGAGCTCTGGTACCTGGGGCCGGATCTGGTGGAGGAGCTCTGTCTGAGGCCGGCCTTCAGCCACCCTGCAGGGAAAGGCGACGAGCGCCGCCCAAGCGAGAAGCCCATCGAGGTGATTGTGGCCGGCGAAGCGGCGGTGATCACCTGGCTGCAGCTGCGCTTCGGCGGCTGCACCGGAACCCTCGCCGTGCCGACAACCTGGCTTCAGGAACGGGCAGGCCGACTGCCGCCCCTGGCCCCTGCCAGCAACACGGCCAGCAGCAGTGGCTCCAGGAGGCCCTGGGGAGGGCCAGCCCCTGGGTAGGGCCTGCAAAAGGTTGGCTTCCGTCGATCCAGCGCCTGATCGGCCAGGCGCCTCAGCTGCAGCAGGGCCAGATCAAGAGTAAAAGCGTGTCCTTATCAACGAAGGATCTCATGCCAATCAAAATCGCTGGCGTCCCCTTGCCTGCGTTGGTGTCAGTCCGCCTGCAGTTCGTAACGAGGAGCTGGAGAGCAAGACAGAGACAGCCGAAGTCTCCGCCTATAGTTGAAACCACACTAACGGCTATCGAGAGCTTGTTGTGATTGCAAGCAAGAGTAAAAGAATGCCAAAGGCAGAATATAGGCCAAGCTGAGACGGCCAGCCTCCTGTCCGCCATTTCCCACAAGCGTAAAGAGGAGAGGCGCGAAGCAGGCCAACGCCGAGAATAGCAAGGCTCTTTGACTTACGCTTTTCCAGATATTGGCAAGAATCATGCGCACCAGTGGGTAGTAGAGAAAAATGCAAAGAGCTCCCCACATGAGCCATTGCAGGGCCTCCTCAAGCCCTGCTGCTGGGCTGGGTAGCTGGATGTACTTCCATGGCGAAAAGGGTGCCGGAAAAACAATCCTTGCCAGACGCTGGGGCTCCAGAATGTCTCCCATGGCGCTCAATGGGTTGGACAGGATATAGCTCTTGATAATATGCTGATTTTCTTTGCAATACTCAGCCACCTCGATTCCACTGTGCACCGACATATCAATACCGCCTTTGATGTTGGGTGCATGCACAAAGACCTCTGCAAGATTGCAACCCGTGTAATTCGTTAGCATGAATGTATTAATCAAGCGATGCTGATTGATGTGGTAAGGGGAGGCCAGAAGGAGCCCAAGCAGCAACCCCAGAGACACCAGCAATTTTCTATTCAGCAGCGATGACAAAAGAATGAATGCCAGGGCGTAGGGAGCATAGGGCCTTGACATATCCGCATTGAATGCGAAGAAAATTGCAAGCAGGCCAACGGAAATGCCAACCGGAAGGGTGACAGGTTTGCCGCCACCCAAGTGAATCAATGCAAGCAGGCCTATGATCGAAGCTGGGTATAAAGCGTCGACAAATGACCCGCCCGAGAACAGAATGATGTAGATGGGTAAAATGAACAGGATCCATCGCGCCCAGCGCTGCTGATGCGGGAGTTGCGATGGCGCTTCAAGGATACGGAAAAGGTATCTCGATAACAACAGAACACCAAAAAGCAATGCCGAGAAGTAAGCCAAGTCATAGTAGAGATGCAAGCATGCTTCTCCACAAGCATGTCCAAGCGCCTTCTCGATGTGTAGAGATGGACGCATGACTGAGGTAACAGTCTGAAAGGCGAGTTCAGCATGGGTTTTCAACAGCAGAGACCGGAGGTCTGGGATGCTCCTGCACCACCCATAGTTGGGGGTGTGATTCTTTAAAAATGCGCCGGCGGAGGCCACCACCAGCGAATAGGCCATGGATTTAGTGACCACCAGTGCTCTCGGCATGGGCAGTGGCATCAGCAGCAATGTCACTCCTGAAGCTAAGGCCAGGCTCGCCATGGAGGCGATCAGCCGTCGCAAGACGCTCCAATGGATCCCCGCCTCGGCAAGGGAGTGGACGGGCCGCTTTGCTATCTGGGACTCATGGCTGGGGCCTTCCACCCCATAGCTCCAGCCGGCCTTGTCGTCGGCAGCATCGTGATGCTGCTCGCCGTTGGCATCGTTGTGCTTGCCTTGATGGCCACCAGATCGCGGCATGCCTCGCGGGGCCCAAGCGGATCGGACCGGGAGCTGTAGCGGGGGTGGGGGGCGAACTTGGAATACACACAGAAATTGACCCCTTCCGGCGTCACCGCAGCGTCCAGATGGGCACGGCTACCCCTAGAAGGCTGCGCCGCTACCATCGCCATGGTCTCGCATCCTGCATCGCCAAGGGGTGTGTCCCAGGCCGCTTGACAGAAGGACTTCCTTGACTGTCAGATGGGAAAAATGTTGCTAGGAGGCGGGAGCCCCCACTAACGAATTTGCCAAGGTTTGTTTCGCGCTGGCTTCCTGATTCACACAGAACAGCTGCAATGAATGCAAAGGATCGAGGACAGCCATGACCCCCGCCGAGGCCTTCGGCGAGCTCATCGAGGCTCTGCTGCATCTCTTCCGCCGTGACCACTGGCAGGAACTGATCCGCCAGGCCCTACCAGTGCTCACCAGCGACCAGCAGGAGGTGGCCTACGGCCTGGCCGTTCAGCTGGTGTTGTGCGATCGAGTGGTGAAGCCGGAAGAGGCCATCTTCCTCACCACCCTGGGCAACGAGCTTTCCCTGCCACCGGGCCGGGCCGCCCAGATCCAGGAGCTGCTGGCGCTGCTGCAGCTCGATGCTCTGATCGGTGCTCCCGGTGCCTGATCTCACCCCGGCCGTCGGCGACGCCTCAGCCGCAGCCGCCCCTTTCTGCAACCTGCTGCTTCCCACCGGCGCCCAGGCGCGGGGGCGCACCCTCCCCGGCCGCAAGGTGGTGATCGTGGGTTGCGGCGCCGTGGGCATGGCCTGCGCCGTGGCAATCCTGCATCGGGGCTGCCAGGAGGAGCTGGTGCTGGTGGATGTGGCCCATGACCGGCTGGAGGGGGAGGTGATGGACCTCTGCCATGGCCTGCCGTTTCTGCCCCGCACCGATCTGCGGGCCGGGAGCGTGGAAGAGGAGGGACGGGATGCCGACCTGGTGGTGATCACCGCCGGGGTGGCCCAGCAGCCGGGCCAGTCGCGGCGGGAGCTGATCGAGCACAATGCCGCCCTGTTCCGCAAGCTCGTGCCACCGATCGCACTCCACTGCCCCCGGGCGGTGCTGCTGGTGGTGAGCAACCCGGTGGATGTGCTCACCCACATCGCCGGCCAGCTGAGCGGCTTCCCCGCCCACCGGGTGATCGGATCGGGCACCGTGCTCGATTCGGCCCGCTTCCGCATGGCCATCAGTCGCCGGCTGGGGATCGATCCCCACGACGTCCAGGCCTGGGTGATCGGCGAACACGGCGATTCGGAGGTGCCGCTCTGGAGCCGGGTGACGGTGGCTGGCTCGGGCCTTGTCGATGGCGGCTGGGAAGGCAGCCGCACCCTGGCGGACCCGGAACTTCAGGAGCTGTTCCATGGCGAGGTGCGCCGGGCGGCCTACGAGATCATCCGGCTCAAGGGCAGCACCTCCTGGGCAATCGGGCTGGCCACCGCCGAGATCGTGGAGGCGGTGCTGCGCAGCAAGGACCAGATGCTCACCGTGAGCAGCCGCAGCCACGGCCACTACGGCCTGCCCGATGTCTGCCTCAGCCTGCCCACGATCGTCAACGACAGCGGCGCCGCCGCCCTGGTGCAGATGGCCCTGACCGAGCGGGAAATGGCACAACTGGTGAACAGCGCTGAGGTGCTGCGGGGGATGCTCGACGAAGCGGGGTTCTGAGGGGGTGCGAGGTGTAGTCGCAGCTCAGCGACCATGTGGTCAGGACAACGCGGCAGTCCCGCGGACTCGTGCACTCTGGTGGGGTTCTCGATAAGAGAAGGGTTGGGCAAAAGGGGAGGGAGGATCTCATCCTTTCTCCCTTTCTTTTGTCCATTGCAAAGCACCTGCCTCAGCGTCGATTTGTCCTGCAGGGTGTTTCTTGGACGACTCATCAGCCCTGGTCCCTGAAAGAGAATTGATCCATTGCTCTTGAAGCCAACCATGGGCGAACGCACCGCAATTCTGGAAGCCAATATTGGGTATGCTTCCAGCTTTGGAGACAAAGGATCACTGCCACTTCCACCGGCTCGGAAGCTGGCGCTGCTCACCTGCATGGATGCACGTTTGTTGCCTTCCAGGTTCGCTGGACTTCGGGAGGGGGATGCGCACGTGATTCGCAATGCGGGGGGTAGAGCCAGTGATGATGCGATTCGTTCCCTGGTGATTTCCCACAAACTCCTCGGAACCAACGAATGGTTCGTGATTCACCACACCAACTGCGGCATGGAGTTGTTCAGCGGGGAAACGATCTCGGACCTCCTGTCCCGCAGTCTGGAAACCGCCGTGCTCGGCCCCAGCGGCTTTGAGGACGTGGGGCCCGGTCCAGGATCGAAGGCCGCCGGGGACATCGACTGGCTCACGATCGAGGACCTGGATCGCAGCGTGGTGGAGGACGTCAGACGGATCCGTGAGCACCCCCTGGTGCCCGGCCGGATCCCCATCCACGGCTTCGTCTATCAGGTGGAAACCGGCGAGCTGCGCGAGGTGCCGGCCGCCTCCGCCATCGGGGCCCCCCGATGACGCATCGACCGTCTGCCCCATCAACCGAGTTCCCTTCATGACCCAAGGTTTCGCCACCCGTCAGATCCATGCCGGCACAGCACCGGACCCCACCACCGGCGCCCGGGCGGTACCCATCTATCAGACCACCAGCTACGTCTTCCGCGACACCGACCACGCCGCCAACCTCTTTGGGCTGCGGGAACTCGGCAACATCTATACGCGGATCATGAACCCCACCCAGGCGGCCTTCGAGGCGAGGGTGGCGGATCTGGAGGGGGGCGTGGCGTCCCTGGCCACCGCCAGCGGCCAGGCGCCCGAAACGCTCGCCCTGCTGAATCTGGCCGAACACGGCGGCCACATCGTCGCCAGCACCTCCCTCTACGGCGGCACCTACAACCTGTTCGCCTACACCTTGCCGAAGCTCGGCATCGAGGTGAGCTTCGTTGACGATCCGGATGACAGCGAAGCCTGGCGACGTCAGATCCGACCGAACACCAAGGCCTTCTTCGGGGAGAGCATCGGCAATCCCAAGGGCGACGTGTTCAACTTTGAGGCTGTCGCCGAAGTGGCCCATGCCAACGGGATTCCACTGGTGATCGACAACACCCTCGCCACGCCCTACCTGCTTCGCCCCCTCGAGCATGGCGCTGACATCGTGATCCACTCGGCCACCAAGTTCATCGGTGGCCATGGCACGGCGATCGGCGGGGTGATCGTGGATGGGGGACGCTTCGACTACGAAGCCAGTGGGCGATTCCCCCAATTCACCACGCCAGATCCCAGCTACCACGGCCTGGTGTTCAGCCAGCTTCCGGAGGCCCTGCACCCTGCCCGCTACATCCTGCGGGCTCGGGTCACGCTGCTGCGGGACCTCGGCCCAGCTGTGACCCCTTTCAACTCCTTCCTGTTTCTGCAGGGTCTTGAAACCCTTTCGCTACGAATCGAGCGGCACTCCAGCAACGCCCTGGCGGTGGCCCAGTGGCTGGAGGCCCGCCAGGACGTGGCGCGGGTGGTGTATCCGGGGCTTGCCAGCAGCCCCTGGCACCAGCAGGCCAGGCGCTATCTGCCCCGGGGCCAGGGGGCGATCGTCTCGTTCGAGCTTCCCGGTGGTCTGGAGGCGGGCAAGCGCTTCGTGGAGGCCACCGAACTGTTCAGCCACCTCGCCAACGTGGGCGACGTGCGCAGCCTGATCATCCATCCGGCGAGCACCACCCACAGCCAGCTGAACGAGCAGCAGTTGGCACAAACCGGTGTCACTCCCGGTCTGGTGAGGCTGTCGGTCGGCCTGGAAACCCTGGAAGATCTCCTCACCGATCTGGAGCGGGGCTTCAGGGCGACGAGGCAGCACTGAAACCTGCCGGAACCTGCCGGCGGCAACGCGATAAAAAAGGGGCCCAGATAGGGCCCCCGGGGGTCTTCCGTGGGAGGTGATCGTCAGATCAGGGCGTTGATCGCGTAGTCGATGTAGTTGTTGGCAATGACACCGGGATCTCCGGAGATGCCGTGGTTGGCCTTGATGTGGTTCAGGGCTTCCACGTACCAGGAGGGGGAGAGTTCGAAGGCACGGTTGATTTCATCGAGACCGGCGATCAGGTACTCGTCGAGGGGGCCGGTGCCGCCGGCAACCAGGGAGTAGGTGATGTGACGCAGGTAGTAGCCGATGTCACGGGAGCACTTTGCCTTGCCGCGGGCATCGGAGGCGTAGTTGTTGCCCTGCAGCTGGGTGGTGTAGGGGAACTTGTTGTAGACAGCCTGGGCAGCGCCGTTCACAAGGGAATCAGCATTGGCGGTCAGGGCACGGGCGGCTTCAAGGGCGTTCTTGGCGCGCTCGTAGCGACCGAAGGCGGCGTTCAGCTCGGTGTTGCTGAGGTACCGGCCCTGGGAGTCGGCGGCTGCAACGGCTTCGGTGAGAGGAGTCTTGGACATGACGGGAGGAATTGCGGAGGTTAATGGGTAGAACGCCGTCAGCTGACGGCGGCAGCGGCGCGGTCGAAGTAGGTGCCGATCTCGGAGGCCAGCGCGGAGCAGTCCCCCTGGGTGATGCCACTGCGGTCGAGCACCAGATCGATCGCCGCGCCCTTGATCAGGCGAACGCCTTCGGCCACCGAAGCTCCGGGCACTCCCAGGGCCAGATAGGTTTCGCGCAGCCCGTTGAGGCAGCGGTCCTCGAGGACCGAAGCATCACCGAGATAGACCGCGTAAGTGACATAGCGAAGGATGATGTCGAGGTCGCGCAGGCAGGCGGCGACGCGACGATGGGTGTAGGCATTGCCGCCGGGGGCGATCAGGGCGGGCTGCTGGGCAAACAGCTCGCGGGCGGCATTGGTGACGAGGGTGGAGGCACTGGAGGTGATCCGATTCACGGCATCCAGACGCTTGAAACTGTCGGCGACGACGCCGGAGAGAGCATCCAGCTGGCCGGAATTGAGGAACTCGCCGCGGACATCTGCCTGGGCGATGAGCTTGGTGAAAGCGTCGTAGGTCATGACAGTGACTACTTCTCCCGATGTGGGGATGAGGTTGTTTGAAAAGCACGCGTACCACTCAGGCCGAAAGGTCCGGCTAGAAGGGTTCATCGCGTACAGACATTCTCATCACCAAGGGACTGATCTTCCCCCACTGACTTCACAAAAGGTCATCGCAATCGTGGTCATTGTAGCTTCAATTACAACGGCGAATATGTACCCCATAGACTGCGCCAAAGATGGTTGTATAAAGTGGCGCCCGGATGTAGTCCTGACCACTCCATCTTGAACCGACGCTTACAACGACCAACCCGGATCTCCTGGCAGGCCGATCTTGGAGGGACGGCAGCTCAGGCCGCCAGCCGCCGCAGCGCAGCCACCAGGGCATCCACGTCGCTGTGGGTGTTGTAGAGACCCAACGTCGCCCGCACGGTGCTCTCCACGCCGAAGCGACGCAGGATCGGCTGGGCACAGTGGTGGCCAGCGCGGACGGCGATTCCCTCCTGGTTGAGGGCCGAACCCACCGCCTCGGGAGCCTGCCCATCGAGCAGGAACGAGAGGACGCCGGCCTTGTGATCGGCACGGCCGAACAACCGCAGGCCGGGAATGGCGAGCAGCAGAGGCGTGGCATAGGCCAGCAGATCCTGCTCCGCCCTGTCGATCGTGTGCATGCCGATCCTCTCCACGTACTCCAGGGCCGTGGCCAGACCCACGGCGTCAGCGATGTTGCCGGTACCGGCCTTGAAGCGCTGGGGCGGATCCTGGTAGAGGGTGCGCTCAAAAGTGACGTCGCGGATCATGTTGCCGCCCCCCTGCCAGGGGGGCATCGAGCGCAGCAGATCCCGCTTGCCGTAGAGGACGCCGATTCCTGTGGGCCCATAGATTTTGTGGCCGGAGAACACGTAGAAATCCACGTCCAGGGCCTGCACATCCACCGGCGTGTGGGCGATGCCCTGGGCCCCGTCCAGCAGGACCAGGGCGCCATGCCAATGGGCGATCGCGATCATCTCCTCAACCGGAGGGATCGTGCCCAGGGCATTGGAGACCTGGGTGAAGGCGACCAACTTCGTGCGGGAGTTGAACAGATGCTCGTACGCCTCCAGGATCACCTGGCCGGTGTCATCCACCGGGGCGATCCGCAGCCGGGCTCCCTTCTCATGGGCCAACTGCTGCCAGGGAACGATGTTGGCGTGGTGCTCCAGGTGCGTGAGAACGATCTCATCGCCCGTCTCGATGTGACGCCGACCCCACGACTGCGCCACCAGATTGATGCCTTCGGTGGTGCCTCGCACGAACACGATCTCCTCGCTGCTGGCGGCATGCAGAAAGCGGGCACAGGTGGCGCGGGCCTGCTCATAGGCCTCGGTGGCGCGCGCCGCCAGCTCATGGGCCGCCCGGTGGATGTTGGAGTTTTCGCTTCGGTAAAAGCGCTCCAGGCGCTCGATCACCGCCCGTGGCTTCTGGGTGGTGGCGCCGTTGTCGAGCCACACCAGCTGCCGCCCGTGGATGCGCTCCTGCAGGATCGGAAAGTCGCGACGCAGGTAGGCCGGATCAAGGGGTTGTGCCGCGTGGGAAGCCTGCGGGGTCAGATCCAGCTGCGAGAGCCCCGCTGGTGCCCCGGCCATGGCCTCGGTTTGGGGCACCTCCGAGGTGGGGAGCCGAGAGGGGGATGGGGCGCGCTCTGCCATGAAGTAGGGCAGGTCCATGGCCACGGGGAACTGGCTGATCACCCCCTGCAACGAAGGAAAGGAATGGGGAATCTCAATGGCAAGGGGCGTCAATGTGCGTGAATCGGCCCGTTCAGGCACCGCCTGGGGAGACAAATGGGTTGCGGAGACGTCATCGCGCAGTTGACGATCCACATGGAGCTCGGATCCTCCCGAATCTGCCTGGCTCAGTGGTGAGTCTGAGGAAAGACCTTCCGATGCGGCGGGAAGCTGGACAACGGATGCAACGGGTGGGGATGGATGGCCAGATAACTGGGCCTGGATCAGGTGGGCCAGACGAGCCAATTCCGCCTCACTTGGGAAACCATGTGGAATGCCAGCCTCGTCACCGACCCCATGGTGATCAGCGGTAGTCATGCTGGTAGTTATGGAATTTGTCCACTTCAACGTTTTCGAGCACGGCGATGGCGTCTTCTGTGAGAACGGCCAGTGAGCAGTAGAGCGAGATCAGATAGGAGGCGATCGCCTTGCGTCCGATGCCCATGAATTTCACCGACAGCCCCATCCCCTGTTCGCCGGGAAGGCCTGGCTGGTACAGACCCACCACTCCCTGGCGAGCCTCGCCCGTGCGCAACAGCAGAATGCTGCTGCGGCCAGCTTCAATCTTCAGCTTGTCGCTGGGAATGATCGGCAAACCTCGCCAGGTGATGAAGGGTGAGCCGAAGAGAGTGAGCGTGGCCGGAGGCACACCCCGCCGGGTACATTCCCGACCGAAGGCGGCAATCGTGCGGGGGTGCGCCAGGAAGAAGGCCGGCTGCTTCCATACTTTGGTGATGAGTTGATCAAGATCATCAGGGGTGGGGACACCACTGAGGGGCTGAAGACGCTGGGAGGGAATAACGTTGTTGAGGAGGCCATACTCCTTGTTGTTGATCAGCTCGCTTTCCTGGCGCTCCTTGATCGTTTCAATCGCAAGCCGCAGCTGCTGCTGGATCTGATCGTGGGGGTTACTGTAGAGATCGGAAATGCGGGTGTGAATATCGACCGTTGTCGTAACGGCACTGAGGAAGTACTCTCGGGGCTCTTCTTCATAATCAACAAATGTTTCCGGAAGCTCGATCTCATCACGCTGCGAACAGGCCGTGAGCACTCGTGATTCATCCTTGACCTTGTTAACCCTGTAGATACCAGCCTCAACCCCAACCCAGGACAGCATCGGAACCAACCAACGCGGCGATATGCCGAGCAGCTGCGGGACCGTCTTGGTGGCATTCGCCAACTGGCGTGCCGCTGCATCACCTAAAGCGAGATGGGACGATTTGCTGGTTGCCATGGAGATTCGATCAAGAAGTGGAAAGAACTAAACTCAGAAACCCGATTGGGAATAAAGGCCTGGGAAAGAGATGACCTCGGTGGCCAGAGCCGCCATCACTCAGGGATAGGGAGGCTCTTCGCCATCACATGGATGAAGACGAAGGATGTTTTCAGATGCCGCCCCCCTCTCCAAAGGTCTCAGAGAGAGCCTTGGCCTGGGTGATGGTGGTGCCTGGCGGGACGCTGCTTGTCAACCAGACATTCCCACCAATCGTGGATCCTCTTCCGATGGTTACCCGGCCCAGGATCGTTGCTCCAGAATAGATAACGACATCGTCTTCAACGATCGGATGTCGGGGCTCACCCTTAACAAGATGTCCATGCTCATCGACGGGAAAGTGCTTGGCACCCAAGGTGACGGCCTGATAGAGGCGCACATTATTGCCAATGATGGACGTCCCCCCGATCACAACGCCCGAGCCATGATCGATGAAGAAGCTGTCACCGATGGCAGCGCCGGGATGAATATCCACGCCCGTGTCGGAATGGGACAGCTCAGCAATGATGCGAGCCACCACTGGTGCGCCGAGTCTGTGTAGGGCATGGGCAAAACGATGGTCGGTGATGGCCTTCATCCCTGGGTAGCAGACAAGCACCTCCTCGATGCTGCTGGCGGCAGGGTCGCCTCGGAACGCCGCATGGAGGTCGGAGTCGAGCTGGGAACGAATGCGCGGAAGCTGGTGAGCAAAAGCGTAAACAATGTCCGTGGCCTGCTGATCAAGAGTCGGATCCTGCCTGTCTCCATGGGGCAAGGATCGACGGGCCTCAAGCTCAATGCGGACCTGATGACGAAGTTCCCGAAGGCTGGTGTCGAGGGTATGGCCGACGAAGCAGTCCGTGGCCGTCGAAGAGCTTGGTACACCCATCCGATCGGGCTCCGGCAACCCGAGGCGATGGGGATAGAGGGAGGCTCTCAGGCCGACGAGCACCTTTTTGAGAGCATGGGTTGAAGGCAGGGGAACCAGGGTGTTCGGATGTTGCCAGAGGAGAGAAGACTGCACCCGAATAGCACGGAGAGAGTCGACTATTCCTGCCAGATTCAAGTCGTGATCTCCCATTCCTTCATGCTCATCGAGAAGGAAGATGGTGCGACCGTTTTGCACAGATGTGATCACGTCAGCATCCAGCGGGTACAGGACGCACCAACGCCTCCGGCCAGTCACGCAGTCCCGCCTGCAACGAGGCAACGGCTGTGTAACCGAGAGCCTGCAGTTCGAGGGCTGCAATGGCGCTTCGGTTGCCACCGGCGCAGACCACCACCAGCGGATGGGATCGATCCTTGAGAATCCTCGGGGCCTGCTGGGAAAGGATTGAAGCCCTCACATTGATGGCACCAGGGATGTGCCCAGCTTCAAACTCCTCTGGTTCACGGACATCGATCACTGTGGCTCCATCAGCGATCAGATGCTTCACGCCCATGGCATCAACCTCCCGGATCTGCAAGCGCGCCGCCGCCGCTGTCTGAAGGGAATCCGAGCCATGCAGAAGAGACATGTGGCCGCTGCGTGATCCATTGATCATCCCTTGATTGGTGTGCCTGACAACGTAGTTTCAGCCACATCGATGGGTACCTGCGACTTCAATCAAAGCGCCAGGCCATGCTCATTGAAGAGTCCTTCAAAAAGCGCTGAACTCAGATAGCGTTCGCCGGAATCCGGCAGCACCACCACGATCGTCCGACCGGCAAAGGCCTCCTCATGGGCCAGCCGCACCGCCGCTGCAGCGGCGGCACCACTGGAGATGCCTGACAGGATCCCCTCTTCGCGGGTGAGGCGCCGTGCAAAAGCCACAGCGTCTGCACTGCTGACCTGCTCAACCCTGTCGACAAGATCGAGATGCAGATTGGCTGGAACGAATCCAGCCCCGATCCCCTGGATCTTGTGGGGCCCAGGCTGAAGCGGCTGACCCGCCAGGGTCTGGCTGATCACCGGACTCTCCACGGGCTCCACCGCCACCGACACCAAGGGCTCGCCGAGCGTTCGCTTGATGTACTGGCTGACGCCGGTGATCGTGCCGCCGGTACCAACACCTGCCACCAGCGCCGCCACACGACCGCAGGTGGCGGCGCAGATCTCCGGACCCGTGGTGTCATGGTGAATGCGCGGGTTGGCGGCATTGGCGAACTGCTGCAGAAGCACGTAGCGCTGGGCATCCGAGGCGGCGATTTCCTGAGCCTTGGCAATCGCACCTGGCATCCCCTTTGACCCTTCGGTGAGCACCAGCTTCGCCCCGTAGGCGACGAGCAGTTTGCGCCGCTCCAGGCTCATGGTTTCCGGCATCGTGAGAGTGATCGGGATTCCCCGAGCCGCGGCCACAAAGGCGAGGGCGATGCCTGTGTTGCCGCTGGTGGGTTCAATGATCTCCTTGCCGGGCCCCAACAAACCGTCCTTTTCCGCCTGCCACACCATCGCGGCTCCGATCCGGCACTTCACCGAATAGGCAGGATTGCGTCCCTCGATCTTGGCGTAGACGATGCCCTTCGCCTCACCGACGACGCGATTGAGGCGAACCAGAGGTGTGTGGCCGATCGAGAGACTGTTGTCCTCAAAGGCGGGAAGGGCTGCCGTTGCTGTGGCAGCAAAGCCGGTGGAGGTCATGGCAGGGCAACCAAAATCCAGACCTAGCCACGGACCTCTCAACCCCGTCGTGGTGGCGATTACACCCCCACCGCCACCGCCTGGCCCGCCAATCGCGCCACCAGCCCCCGGGCCTGGCGCGGCTCGAAGCCGACCATCTCGATCGCCGCCTGGAAACAGCCCACGAACTCGCCCACCAGCTCGCCCGGGTCGATGCCGATGGCGGTGAGATCGGCACGCACGGCGTTGAGCATCGCCAGCACGATCGGGACGGCGCGCCCACAGCAGGCCTCGATCGGAGCCGCCACCTCGGGGAACCGGACGGCCAGCCAACGCTGGCCGTACTGGAGGTGCTGGGCCTCATCGTCCAGGACCATCTGGAGGATCGGGGCGGCGTAGGCATCGGCCACCGGCTGGTAGCAGCGGTAGGCCGCCACGGCGAAGCTCTCCACGATCAGGCACTGGATCACCAGGGCGCTGAGCCGATCCCCCGTGCGCACCGCCTCGCGGAACAGGCGATGCAGGGGCGCGAACAACCGCTGCGCCAGCGGCAGGTCCGGGCGGATCCCCAGCTCCCTGCCACAGCCGGCGAAGTCGCGGGCATGGCGGCCCTCCATGGCCGCGAGCCGCATCAGGTCGTCCCTGTCCTCCGGCAGCAGGCCGGCCAGCAGGCGGAAGTGGCTGTCCGCCAAGCCCTCTCCCACGATCACCAGGGCGTTGATGCGGCTGTAGGCGACGCGGTAGGCGCAGTTCATGCCGTTTCCACCCGCACCATCGGCTGGAAGAACTGGCGCCACAGCAGAGCGCCGAAGCGCAGCTTCAGGCCGAACTGGCGCAGCGGAGCGGCCCCTTCCCGGCGGGCGGCGCCCATCTCCTGGAAACAGGCCACGAGCCGATCGCGCAGGGCGATGAACTGGCCGTTCTCCAGATCGAACACCCAGGGGAAGGCCCGGCGGGCCGTGCGGTTGGTCTGGCGCATCACCTCCGCATCGAACCGTTCCGGATCCATGCCCAGGATCCGGTAGAACTCGCCGCGCTCACACACCGTGAGGCTGTGGGTGAGAAACACCGACCAGAGGAAGAAGCGACTCAGCAACTTGCCGCGAAAACCCTGCCGCAGGGCAGGCCAGCAGCGGATCAGCATGTTGAAGATGTCGCCATGGCGGTTCTCGTCCTGGCACCAGGGTTCGAAGAAATCGAACAGGGGCGCGACGTTGCTGTCGGGGTGGGCCTTGAGATGGCGGTCGATCAGGATGTAGCGCCAGTAGCCGATCTTTTCCGACAGGAAGACGCTGTAGAGCAACCAGCTCAGGGGGAACCAGGTGATCGGCCGCTTGGTGCTCAGGCTGGGCAGGTCGATCTCGATGCCTTCGGCCACCAGCGCCCGGTTGAGAAAGCCGGCATGGCGGGCCTCATCCCGGGCCATCAGCTGGAACAGCCGCCCCATCTCGGGACGCTGCGCCTGGAGGAGCCGGCGGGAGAGCTCCTTGAACAGCAGGAAGCCGGAGAACTCCGACACGCAGGAGCGCACCAGGTAGCTCTCGTAGGCCTGCTTCTCCTCCGGGCTGAGATCCCGGAGCCGGTCGAGCGGTGCCTTGCGATCGAAATGCTCCCGGTTGTAGTCGGCCTCCATTTCGGCCAGCATCGCGTCGAAGGCCGGCCGTTGCGGCTCCAGATCCGTGCGGGCCGCCTTGGCGATCTGGGTCGTGTAGAAGCGCGGCGTCAGCAGGTCCTCGCGCAGGTGCGGGGCGGCCGGCGCGGCAACGGACGGGGCCGCGGCACCGGAGGAGAGGGTGGCTGTCATCTGGCGGGCGACGTGCTTCACGTCATAACGACAACGTGATACTACATGACCCGTGTAACGCAGGAAGCTGCTTTAGTGATTCTGCATGACTGGCTTGAGACGACAGCGTGGTACCATCTAGACGATCCGAGGCTCTGGAGCGGTCGATGGAATCCCTCGCCGACTATTTCAAGGTGTTCTCCGAACCCAACCGCCTCACCGTGCTCGAGACCCTGCGTACGGGACCGCTGAATGTCACCGCCGTCGTCGAGAAGACCGGTCTCAGCCAGGCCCTGGTGTCCAAGCACCTCAAGCTGCTCACGATCGCCGGCGTGGTGCGCCGCCGTCCCGAAGGCAGCCTGGTGTTCTATGAAGTGATCGACAAAGGCGTCTTCCAGCTCCTGGCCCAGGCCAGAAAGCTGATGCTCGCCTCCCGCCGCCAGCAACTCGATGCCCTTGCGGCCATCCTCTGACCTTCCCGCCGACCTGCCGGGCGACCTCCCCGCCGGCCTGGAGGCCCTCAAACGTGCTCTGGCCGGGGGCCGACGGGACTTCGCCGGCCTGCGGCTGGGGGATCTCGATGGGGTCGCACTGGATCTCACCGGCTGCAACCTGAGCGGTGGCTGCTTCAAGGAAGGGCGCTTCGGCCATGCCCGGCTGGCGGAAGCCAACGTGGAGGGCGCCTGCTTCCAGCAGGCTCTGCTCTGGGGGGCCGACCTCTCCGGTCTCAAGGCCAGCAGTTCCTTCTGGCACGACGCCGACCTGTCGGCGGCCCGGCTGCAGGGGGCCGATTTCGGCGGCGCCCTGATGCACCGCTGTTGCCTGCGGGGGGTGCTGGGGGCCCACAGCCGCTGGCGGGCCGCCCGGCTGGTGGAGGCCGACTTCCGGGGGGGGCTCGACCAGCGCACCGACCTGGGCGGGGCCGATTTCCAGGGGGCCGACCTCAGCTTCGCCCTGCTGCAGGGGGCCCTGCTGCAGGGCAGTGACCTTCGCGGCGCCTGCCTCTACGGCACCAACATGGGAGGCGCAGATCTGCGCGACGCCGACCTGAGCGGCTGCGACCTGCGGGACACCGATCTCCGGGACGCCATGCTGGATGGCACCCTGCTCCACGACGCCCTGCTGCCATGAGCGACTGCTTCGATCTGATCGTGCTGGGGGCAGGCTCCGGTGGCCTGGCCGCCGCCAAGCGGGCGGCCTCCTACGGGGCTTCGGTGGCGATCGTGGAGGGCGACCGGGTGGGGGGCACCTGCGTGATCCGCGGCTGCGTTCCCAAGAAACTGCTCGTCTACGGCTCGGCCTACCGCCACCTGCTGGCCGATGCGGCCAGCTACGGCTGGCAGCTGGATGGCTTCCGGCCCGACGCCTCGGTGCTGCTCGCCAATGTCCGCCGCGAGGTGGACCGGCTCAACGAGCTCCACATCAGCCTGCTGGAGAAGGCGGGCGTCGCGCTGGTGCGGGGCTGGGGCCGGTTCGCCGATCCCCACCACATCGACGTGGTCCAGGGCTCCGAGGATACCCGTCGACTCCGGGGGGAACGGATCCTGATCGCCGCCGGCGGCCGCCCGCACCGGCCAGCGTTCCCCGGGGCCGAGCTGGGCTGGGTGAGCGACGACATGTTCCTGCAGGAGCGCTTCCCGGACCGGGTGGTGGTGGTGGGGGCGGGCTTCATCGCCTGCGAATTCGCCTGCATCCTGCATGGCCTGGGAGTGGCGGTGACCCTGCTGGTGCGGGGGGATCACCTGCTGCGGGGCTTCGATCGGGAGGCCTCCAGTGCGGTGCAGGAGGCCATGGAGGCTGAAGGCATCGAGATCCGCTTCGCCCACAGCCCCGCCGCCATCACCGGCAGGCCCGGAGCCCTGGAGCTCGTCACCCAGAGCGGTGAGGTGCTCCCCTGCGGCGGCGTGCTGCTGGCCACGGGCCGCCGGCCCTTCCTCGAGGGGCTGCAGCTGGAGTGCGCCGGGGTGGCGGTGGAAGGCCACCGCATCCCGGTGGATGCCGACCAGACCACCAACGTGCCCCACATCCATGCGGTCGGCGACGTGACCGACCGGGTCAACCTGACGCCGGTGGCGGTGGATGAAGGCCGCGCCTTCTCCGACACCGTCTACGGGAACAAGCCCCGCCAGGTGAACCACGACCTGGTCGCCAGTGCCGTGTTCAGCCAGCCGGAACTGGCCGGGGTGGGGCTGAGTGAGGAAGCGGCGATCGAACGCTTCGGAGCCGACGGCATTCGCGTCCACCGGGCCCGCTTCCGGCCCATGGCCCAGGCCCTGCCGGCCCGTGGCCCCCGGGTGCTGCTGAAACTGATCGTGGAGACCGCCACCAACAAGGTGGTGGGCTGCCACATGGTGGGCGAGCACAGCGCCGAAATCATTCAGATGGCGGCGATCGCCATCGGCATGGGGGCCACCAAGGCCGACTTCGACCGCACCATGGCGCTGCACCCCTCGGTGGCCGAGGAGTTCGTCACCATGCCCGGCTGATCAGCGGCGCGGCTCAGAGATCCTCTTCGACGCCCGGCTTGATGGTGCAGTCGGAGAGGGGGTAGCTGACGCAGAGCAGGGCGAAGCCTTCGCCGATCTGCTCATCGTCCAGGAAGCTCTGGTCGGACTGGTCGACGCTGCCGGAGAGGATCTTGCCGGCACAGGTGCTGCAGGCTCCGGCCCGGCAGGAGTAGGGCAGATCGATGCCCTGCTCCTCGGCCGCATCGAGGATGTAGGTGTCGTCAGGGCAGGTGAAGGTCTTGCCCCCTTCCAGACTGATCGTGAAGCTCGCCATGGCGCCGCAGCAGGAATCGCAGGAAATCCTTGGGGAGCCTGGACCTGGGGGGTGTATCGAGGCGCACAGCGTGCGCGAGCGGGCACAGTGCCGCCTCAGGCGGATGGTGGCTCCACGGGAAAACCCCACGCCCGCCGCAGGGCGGGATCGGTGAGTTCCCAGGCGTGCTCACTGGCCACGACGGCGGCCCGCACTCCATCGCCTCCCAACCCCCGCTGCCGCCGGCAGAGCTCGAGACGCTGGCGAAAGCACAGGCTTTCCTGCAGCAGCGCTTCGACCCGTTCGCCGCCACCGGCACTGGCCAGCATGGTGGGCTGGCTGCCACAGAGTTCGAGGGTTTCGATGTGCTGATCCAGCCAGGCAGCCTCGTACAGGAGCATGGCGTCGCTGCAGGCCTCAAGCCTTGCGCCGTAGAGGGCCAGATGCTCTTCAAGCCGGCCCTGGGACTCCCCCCGCTCCGCCGTCGGCAACGGGGTGGAGCGGTCGTGGAGCCGCTGCATGATCTGGCGCAGATAACTCATCGGCGATGGCCTCGAAAGGGGTCAAACGGCAGCCAGGCCCCGTTCGTTGAACATGCCCTCGAACAGAACCGAGCTGAGGTAGCGCTCACCGGAATCGGGCAGCACCACCACGATCGTGCGGCCCGCGAAGGCCTCCTCCCTGGCCAGCCGCAGGGCAGCCACGGTGGCGGCCCCGCAGGAGATGCCGGCCAGGATCCCCTCCTCCTTCATCAGGCGGCGGGCCATCGTCACCGCCTCCTCGTCGCTGACCGCCTCGACCCGATCGACCAGACTGAGATCCAGGTTGGCGGGCACGAATCCGGCGCCGATGCCCTGGATCTTGTGGGGGCCGGGCCTGAGGTCCTCGCCGGCGATGGTCTGGCGGATCACGGGGCTGTTGAGCGGCTCCACCGCCACCGACACCAGGGGCTTGCCGAGGGTGGTCTTGATGTAGCGGCTGACGCCGGTGATGGTGCCGCCGGTGCCCACGCCCGCGACCAAGGCATCCACAACACCATCGGTGTCCTGCCAGATTTCCGGCCCTGTGGTGTCGTGGTGGATGCGGGGATTGGCCGGGTTCATGAACTGCTGCAGCATCACCCAGCGGTCCGGATCGGATTCGGCCAGCTCCCGGGCCGCGCCGATCGCCCCGCCCATGCCGAGCCGACCGTCGGTGAGGACCAGGTTGGCGCCGTAGGCCGTGAGCAGCTTGCGCCGCTCCAGGCTCATCGTCTCCGGCATCGTGAGGGTGAGGGGGATGCCCCGGGAGGCCGCCACGAACGCCAGGGCGATGCCGGTGTTGCCGCTGGTGGGTTCGATCAGTTCCTTGCCGGGCCCCAGCAGTCCATCCTTTTCCGCCTGCCAGATCATCGCCGCGCCGATGCGGCACTTGACCGAATAGGCCGGGTTGCGGCCCTCGATCTTGGCGAGCACCCTCGCCCCGCATCCCTCCGTGACGCGATGCAACTCCACCAGCGGGGTCTGCCCGATGCTGAGGCTGTTATCGGCGTGGATGGGGCTCATGGTGCTCCCTGTGGATCCGGTCCATGGGCACCTTAGACAGCGTTCGCGCGCCGAAGACTGTCAAGCAGCTGGGGCACGTCGCGCCGGCGACACCGACCCATACGATCGGTTTCAGCCATGGAACGTCGCCAGGGGTGAAGACACCGATCCCCGGGATCAATGGGCCCGTCGCCCTGCTGCTGCTGCTGCTCTCCATCGCCGTGGTCACCGTGGCCCTCGACCGGGGCCGCTACTGGTGGCAGTGGTGGCGCAGCCGCGCCTCCCGCCGGCAGCAATGGGAGCGGCTGCTGGCGGAGCAGGGGGCGTCTGCCGCGGGGCGGAAGCTGGAGGATTGGGACCTGGAGATGCGCTTCGGGGAGCCGCTGCTGCAGGCCGCCGTCGTGCTGGCCCCGTTGCTGGGGCTGGTGGGTACCGTGCTCGGCCTGATGCAGGTGCTCGCCAGCCTCGGCCCCCAGTTGCTGCTGCCGGCGGGCGCCAACCTGGCCGGGTTCGGCCAGGTGCTGCTGAGCACGGCCATCGGGCTGATCGTCAGCCTGATCGCCAGCACGAGCCTGGTCGCCAACCAATGGCTGCGGCGTAGCCAGTGCCTGCGGCTGCAGCGCCTCGGCCATGCCTGGGCCCCCCCGGCATGACCTACGCCCTTGCCTCTCTGGTAGGGCTGACCCTACTGCTCTGCGGATCGGTCGCGGCCCTGGCGGACCTGGCCCGGGAACGCCAGCCGCGGCTGCGCCCCCAGGGCGGGGAGGCCCTCAGCGGGGCCCTGTGGATCGTGCAGGCGGCAGAGGATCGCTGGTTCGTCAATGGGGAGCCGGTGTCGCGCGGCCGGCTGGCGGACCTGCTGGCTTCGCAGCCGGACAGCACCGAGATCCGCTTCCTGCCGGCCGGCACGCTGCCGCTGGGGCAGGTGAGCCGCTCCCTGGCCCAGCTGCGCGCGCTCAGTCCCCGGCCGGTGGTGCTGGCCTTGCCGGGCAAGGCGCCATGAACACCGAAACCGACCCCAACGGGCCCTGGTTGCCATCGCTGGACGCCCTGGCCCTGGGGGCGATGGCCACGGGACTGGCCCTGCTGACCCTGGCGCTGATCCTGGTTCCCCAGCGGCTGGCCCAGCGGCCGGCCAGCCAGGGGATCGTCAGCCTGCACCTGGCCGCCGACGGGCAGGTGCGGCTGTGGAACCAGCCGGTCCCCAGCGGCCAGCTGGTCGGCGTGCTGCAACGGCTCAACGCCGGCCCGGGCCGTCCCACCCTGCGGTTGGTTCCCGACCGTGACGTGCCCTGGGGGCTGGTGCAGCGGCTGATGGGGCAGCTGGGCCGCTCGGAGCTGCCCCTGGAACTGCAACTGCCATGAAAGTCAGCCTGTCCTTCCCCCATTGGCGCCATCTCCAGCTGCCCCTGCTGGTGGCCCTGGCCCTGAACGGGCTGCTGCTGCTGCCGGCCCTGCGCCCCTCCCAGCGGCCGGTGGCCAGCAGAGCCGCCGTCCCGGCGGACGACACCCCCGAGCTGCTGCGCTTCAGCCGCCAGCAGGCCCGGGAGCCGTCCTTGCCCCTGCTGGCCCTGCCTTCCCTCAGCACCCTGCCGCCGCCACCGCCGACGGATCTGCCGGCCGAGCCCCGCGCCGGGGCGGCCAGCGGCCGGCGTGGCAACGACGCCCGCCCCACCAGGTCCCAGGACCGGATGGCGACGACCGCCACGGCGGCGGAGCGGGGGGCCGCCCAGGACCGTCCCCTCTCCAGGGCCGGCGCGGAACCCACTGCGGCCACCAGGTTGCTCGCCCTGGCCCTGCAGGCCCGGCCCGTCGAGCCGTCCGAAGCCACGGCCCTGGCGGGTCTGTGGGAGCAGGCCACGGCCACAGGGGAGTCTCCCGACGGGATGGCCGTGCCGGCGGACGGCCTGGAATGGCGGCGGTTGCCCCTGGCCAAGGCACGCGCCGCCGGGCTGCCCTTCAGTGATCCCCTCGCCGTCGTGTCCGCAGGCAAGCTGCTGCTGCTTTGGCCAGAGGGGACGGCCTTCTGGATGCTGGCCGCCGCGGGCAACAGCAAAACGGTCAGCGCGACCCCCTGAACGGCCCCAGAGCCTGGAACAGGCGCCGCAGGGCCTCCTCCAGATCCGGGGCTTCGAGCATGCCGTAGCTGAGCCGCAGCAGGCCCAGCCCGTTGGCCGGCGGCAGGCCGAAGCTATCGCCGGGCAGGGCCGCCACCCCGTGCTCCAGCACCAGGTGCCGCATCAGTGACTCCCCATCCAGGGCACAGGGGAAGCGCAGCAGGCCATAGAAGGCCCCATCCGGGGGACCCAGCAGCTCCACCGCCAGGCCGCCGTCCCGGGCCGCCGCCACCGCGGCGAGCAACTGCCGGCGCCGCTGGCCGAGGGCCTGGACATGGGGGCGGCTCCAGGCGGGTCCGGCCTCCAGGGCCGCCAGCGCCGCCCGCTGGCTCACCTGGGGCGGACAGATCAGCACCGTGTCCTGAACCTTGGCCAGGGCACCCATCAGCTGGCGGGGCACCGCCGCGTAGCCCACCCGCCAGCCCGCCATGCCGTAGGCCTTGGACAGAGAGAACAGGGACACCGTGTGGCCGCCGCTGCCCGGCAACCGGCCAGGACTTGCATGGGGCACCGACCCATGGACGAAATCGGCATAGGCCTCGTCGCTCACATGGACCAGCCCGTGGCGGTGGCACAGGGCGTTGATGGCCGCCAGCACCTCCGGCGGGGTCACCAGGCCGCTGGGGTTGCTGGGGGAGATCGTCACGATGGCGCGGCTGCGGGGGGTGATCGCCGCCGCCAGCCGGTCGGGATCGGGCACCAGCCCCGCCGCCACCGGCACGGGCACCCCACCGGCCAGGCGGATCGCCATGGCGTGGTTGAAATAGAACGGCAGCGGCAGCAGCACCTCGTCGCCGGGGTCGCAGAGCACCTGGGCGATGGCGTTGAAGGCCATGTTGCTGCCCGCCGTCACCAGCAGCTCGCTGCCCTCCAGATCCAGGCCGCGCCCCTCGCTGAGCTCCCGGCGCACGGCCTCCAGCAACTCCGGCTCCCCCTGCACCGGCCCATAGCGATCGAGGCGCCGATCCGTCTGGGCGAGGGCCAGGGTCACGGCCCGGCCCACCCCCGGCGGTGGCGCCCAGGCCACCATGCCCTGGGCCAGGGAGAGGGCTTGCGGGCGCTGGCGCATCAGGGCGCCCACCTGGGCGATGACCGGATCGGCCACCGCCGCCATCCGTCCTGCCGCCATGGGGAAAGCGTCCGCCATCTCAGGCGCTGGCCGGCAGCAGCAGTTCCATCACGGCGCCACCCTCTGGGTGGTTGGCGGCCTGGATGCGTCCGCCGTGGGTGACGGCGATCTGCTGGACGATTGCCAGACCCAGGCCGCTGCCGCCCCGGTCGCTGCGCACCCGGGAGGGATCACCGCGGTAGAAGCGCTCGAACATGTGCTCCAGGTCGTCCTCACTCAGGCCCGGGCCCTCGTCGCGGATGGTCAGCAGGCACCACCCCGCCGTCACTTCGATCTCCACCCGCAGCGTGCCCCCGTCCGGGCTGTAGCGCAGGGCGTTGTCGAGCAGGTTGAGGACGGCCCGGTGCAGCCGCGAGACATCGCCCATCACGCCCAGGGGGGACTCGGCCGCCAGCTCCAGGCGAATGCCGCGGCGCTCGGCCAGGGGGCGCAGACCCAGCCACACCTGTTGCACCAGCTGGGACAGATCGACGCGGCTGCGCAGGCGAATCCCTTCCGGCAGGGAGTTCTCCAGCCGGGACAGTTCCAACAGATCACCGACGAGCCGTTGCAGCCGCAGCAGTTCCCGCTGCAGCCGTTCGACCAGCACCGCATTGGCGTCATTGACGTGGGCCGACAGGCTGTCGCCCACCAGCAGCAGGGCCGTGAGGGGCGTCTTGAGTTCGTGGGCCACATCGCTCACCCAGCGCTCCTGCTGCTCCAGCTGGGCTTCGATCGACCGACGGCTCTGGAGCATCACCGCCACCCAGCCGCCATCGCCGGGCAGGACCACCACCGCCAGTTGCTGGTCGCCCGGCTCCCAGTCCAGCCGCTGGGGCCGCTCCCGTCGGCGGGCGTTGCGGATCCCTTCGAGCAGCTCGGTGGACTGGCAGAGATGTTCAAGCGGTTCCTGACGGCGCAATCCCGCCCCGGGGACATCCAGCAGCCGTTCAGCCCGCAGGTTGATCAACTGGATGCGATCGGCCTTATCGAGGATCAACCAGCCATCGGGCGCTTCGCCGATCCAGCGCAGCAGCTGGCGCAACGAAAGCCCGGAGAGGCCATGGCCGGGGCGGCGGCGGCGGCGTCCCAGCAGCCAACCCAGGGCAAGCCCGAGCAGCCCGGCCAGCAGCACCCCCATTCAGCCGAAGCGGTAGCCGAAGCCCCGGACGGTGATCAGATGCTCGGGGGCCGAAGGATTGGCCTCCAGCTTTTCGCGCAACCAGCGAATGTGCACATCGACGGTTTTGCTGTCACCGAAGTAGTCGTAACCCCAGACCCGCTCGAGCAACTTGTCGCGGCTCCAGACGCGGCGGGGGTTCTGCATGAACAGCTCCAGCAGCCGGTATTCCTTGGGGGAAAGATTCACCTCGAGGCCATCGCGGGTGACCCGGCATTCCTCAGGGAAGAGGCTGAGGTTGGCATGGTGGAACACCTTGGCGGTGACCTCCACGGAGCGGCTGCGGCGCATCAGGGCGCGGCAGCGGGCCACCAGTTCCCGCAGGCCAAAGGGCTTGATCAGGTAGTCGTCGGCGCCCACCTCCAACCCCAGCACCCGGTCGGTCTCGCTGTCGCGGGCGCTGACCACCAGGATGGGGGTCTGGTTGCCAGCCAAGCGCAGCTGGCGGCAAAGATCGAGGCCGCCCAGGCCCGGCAGCATCAGATCCAGCACCACCAGGGAAAACTCCTCACCCGGCGGGCATTCCTGCAGGGTGCGCAGGGCTTCTCGGCCATTGCCGCAGGCTGTGACCGCGAACCCCTCCAAGACAAGGACGTCCCGGATGGTCTCGCGGATCGTGTCGTCGTCCTCGACAACCAGGAGGGGGGGATGCATCCCGGCATTATCAGGGTCTGCGGGGGGCAGACCCCAGAACTGTCTCAACGACGTGGGAGATAGCTGACCACCAGGCGGCGTTGGCCGTCGAGCTGCAACCAGCCCTCATCGCGCAGGGCGCCGATCACGCGGGTGACGGTGACGCGGGTGGTGGCCAGGGCGCTGGCCACCTCCTGGTGGGTCAGGCGCAGGTTGAGGCGCAGGCCCGACTCGCAGGGTTGGCCGTACTCGCTGGCCAGGAGTTCGAGAAACCCACGCACACGCTCATCGACGCGCTTGAGCCCCATCAGGGCCAGCAGGGCCTGGCTCTGCTGAATGCGCTGGCCGAGGGCCTCCAGCATGGCCACGGCCAGGGTCCCGTCCTGGCGGATCTCGGTGCAGCTCAGGCAAAGCAGGTCGGTGTCGACCAGGGTGGTGGCGGCGTAGGCCTCGACACCGTTGAGGGGATCGCCGAAGGGTTCGTTGGGGCCGGCCAGCCCAAGCAGCATGTCGTCACCGTGAATCGTGATGGCACTGAGTTTCACCATGCCGCGAACAACGAGCCAGACGTTGTTCTTCAGCAGCGGCACATTGCTGCCGGCACTGACATGAACCAGGCTGCGTTTCTGGTAATTGGCCTCAAGCAGGTCGCGGAATCCATCCTTGCTGCCGGATTCACGGGAGGGCGTGAATACCATTGAGAAAAGCGCGTCGGATGCATGCAACTGTATGCAGCAACACGCTGCAAACGAGCAAAGAGCTGGTAGTGCTTTGGTTAAGGGCTAGGTAAGGCCAGGGCCGGCTGGGCCGCGTCAAGGTGGCTGTCGGAGCGTCGCTCGAGCCACAGGGCCATCGACAGGCTGCGGCGCCGTTCGGGGAGCATGAGCGCCTCGGCCCGCTGCCGCCACTGCTCCCAGCAGCCCTGGGCCCTGCGGCGCAGCAGGGCCTCCAGGGCCGGCAGGCTTCCGGCCAGTCCGGACGGCAACTGGTCATCGATCGCCCTTTCCAGAACATGGAGATCGTTGAGTTCCCCCAGCAGCTCCTGCAGGTCCCTCAGTTCCACCACCCACTGCCGGCAGCGCGAGCCGGTGACGGCCCCGAGGTTCTCCAGTCCGTAACGGGCCGTCTTGAGCCGCTTGCGCAGGTCGTGGACCCGTTCCATGTCCCCCTCCTGCTCGAGGATGAACCAGCCGGGGTGCAGGAACAGCCCGGCGATCATCGGGGCCTGCCACTCCAGGGTCCAGCCCAGCAGCGGCAATTCCCCCAGCGGCGTGAGATCGGGATGGCGCAGCCAACCCTGCAGCTGGGACAGCAGCTTCAGATAGCCGCCGCTCTGCAGGGTGGAGACCACCTGCTCATAGGCCAGGGCCCGCTCGCGCCGCAGCTGTTTCAACACCGGCTTGAGGGCCTTCCGCTCCGCCTCGGGCAGCTCGGGCATCAGATCCTTCTCCAGCCGCTCCCTGAGCACATCCAGGTCCCGCGCCATGCCGAGCCGCCGCACCGTCTTGGCCAGTCGGGGGTCCGCGACGGCCCTGGGCAACTGCAGGGCGGGGGCGAACTGGTGCAGGCAGGTGCGCAACCGCCGCAGCGCCACCCGCATCTGATGCAGGGGTTCGGGGTCGCTGTCGGCCAGCACCGGCCCCTGAAGGGACACCAGCTTGTCGGTGAACCGAGCGATCAGATCGACGGCGAACGCTCCGTTGCTGAACGGGTGGTCATCGTGCGGGCTGGCCATGGGAGGGGCCCGGAGGCCTCAGCGGGGGGATTTCGAACGGATCTGCTCGAAGCTGCGCCGGATCGCTTCGTTGATCGAGAGCCCGATGGGCAGGTCACCCCCGAAGGAGGTGCCGATCAAGTGGCGGTAAAGCTTGGATTCCACAACACGATAGGTGTCCGGAGGCAGGGGGATCACGCCAGCCCTCTCACTGAATCGCAACCCGCCCTGGACCGTAAAGGTGATAAAACTACGCACCTCGGGCCGGTTCCTGAGATCCTTGTCGTTGATGTAGACGAACAAGGGTCTCGAGAGGGGCACGTAGCGCTCCTGCTGCACGTTCTCGATGGTTGGGGGCCAGGTGCCCTTCGGACCTGTGACGGCGAGCGCCTTCAGCTTGCCGGCCTGGCCGCGGTAGTAGGAAAAGCCGAAATAGCCCAGCGCCAGAGGGTTTTTCTCAACACAACGTACAAGAACGTTATCGTCTTCACTGGCGGTGTAATCGGTGCGGGAATTTCGAGCATCCCCATTGATCGCCTTGTTGAAGTAATCAAACGTTCCTGAGTCGGCCCCCGGGCCACACAGATTGATCGGCCGATCCGGCCAGGCCGCGTTCACCTGCTTCCAGCGCTTGATGCGTCCCTGCGCCTGGCGGTTCCACAGGGTGGAGAGCTCGGCGGTGCTGATGCGGCTGGCCCAGCTGTTGCTGGGGTGGACCACCACCGAAATGGCGTCGAAGGCCAGCGGCAGTTCAATGAAGGTGACCCCCTTGGCGGCGCAGGCCTTCAGCTCCTTGGAGCTGATTGGACGGGAGGAGTTGCTGATCGGAATCTCGCCGCGGCAGAAGCTGCGCATGCCGGCCGAGCTGCCCGTCTCCTTCAGGGCAATGCTGACCGGCCGATCTCCCTGGCGCTTCTGGAAGGCCCTGGCGGCCTCTTCCATGATCGGGAACACCGTGCTGGAGCCTTCGATGCGCACCACCGGAGCCGTCCCCGCCTGGGCCAGGGCTGGCAGCGGTGCCAGCGACGGCGCCAGCCAGGCCCCAAGCAGGACACCAAGACAGCTGCAGGCCATCACGCCCCTCGACTGGACTGTCGCAGACAGCTTCAGGACCATGTTTCGAGACCAGCGAAGGAGGAACGCTGCGTCGATCCTGCACCAGCAAGCCGAGGGGTTGGGTTAAGGACAGATTGTGGGCTCCAGCTCCAGCTCAGCCCTGCCCGGTCCAGTCCTGGAACCAGCCCCGCCGCCAGAGCCACCAGGCCTGGAGCACGGCGATCATGAGCATCAGCAGCATGACAAGGGCGTAACCGTAATGCCACTTCAGCTCGGGCATGTTCTCGAAGTTCATGCCGTAGACGCCAACGATGAACGTGAGCGGCGCGAAGATGCTGGTGAGGATGGTGAGGGTCTTCATCACCTGGTTCATCCTGTTGCCGACGCTGGCCGCATAGGACTGGGTGATGGCATCGCACTGACCCCGCAGCGACCCGCAGGCCTCGAACAGCTGGTCGACGAGCTCGGCCATGTCCCGGAAGCCTTCCAGCGCCTCGGCCCCCAGCAGCCGTTGCCGTTGACGCAGCAGCAGACCGATCTGGTGCCGCAGGGGCCAGATCAGGGTGCGAATGATGCGCAGATTGCTCCTGAATTCGTAGGAGCGGCGCAGGATCAGGGGGCGGGGGTTGCGCAGGGAGGATTCCTCCAGCGCATCGAGCCGCTGGGACATCGCCTCCAGCATCGGAAACAGATCATCCAGCAGGTCATCGATGACGAAGTGCAGGATGTCGTCCAGGTCCCGGTCGGCCAGGGACCCCGATTTGGACAGCAGCCACTCGGTGAGATCCGGGAAGGGATCCCCGCCGCAGCCCTCCTCCAGGGTGATCAGCAAGCCGGGCAGCAGCACCAGGCCCACCTGCTCGCTGACCAGATGGGCCGGATCCTTGGCGAAGCTGAGCCGGTGCAGCACGACCAGCAGCACATCCTCCAGTCCGTTCACCTGGGGGCGCTGGGGCACCTCCAGCAGGGGGGCCAGCAACACCGCCGGCACCTCGAGGCGATCGAGCAGCTGCTGGATGTAGCGGCGATCGCCCAGCCCCTGCAGGCGCAGCCACAGGGGGGTGCCGGCCTGGCGCAGGCTGGCCAGCCGCTCGATGGCGGGGGCAGGGGTCCGCACCGGCCCGGAATCCAGGAACAGCACCGCATCGGCCCGGGTGGGCCCGAGCCCGCCATGGACGTAAAGGTGGGTGGGAAGGCCCGCCGGACGCTGCTCCAGGCGCTGGGAACTCAGCGCCCCTGGGGTGAGTCGCACCACGGGACTTCCGGTTGTTGCCACGATTCAACCGCAACGGCTCGATGGTGGGTATGGCAGGCGTGGCGGGGGTTTTGGCGGCACCCCTGGTCTTTACGGGCTCTTAAGGCTGGCTGGCTAACCTTATCTACTCCTCTTCACGATTCGTTGACCAACCCGCCCACCACGGGACCGCTGAATCCCGAACTCGGCCGGCCGGAAAGGGATGTCCAATCGCCCATGGAGGCCCACAGCAGCTATCGGGGCAGCGACTGGAGCCCGGAGCGGCTGATGTTTCACCAGAACCTGGAATCCTTCGCCGACCAGGTGGGGTTGATCGTCGGCCTGCAGGCCAACGGCAAGATGAGCCAGGACGAGGCCTACGAGAAAATCAAGAAGATCTGGAAAGGCCTCAAATTCACCCGCAGTTCCCTCTTCGACGACTCCACGGGCTGAAGCGTTTGCCCTGATTCCCCTGGGCGGGCTCACGGCAGCGGGTCGTCGGGTTCACAGTTGCTCCGGAACGACAGGCAGGTGATCAGAGGCACGTTGCGATCGCTCCGGTCGCTGGCGCTGCGGGCCACGATCGCCTCCAGCACCTTCACGGTGGCCGTGATGTTGGGTCCCTTGTTGAGCATCACCGCGTCGGCCCGGGCCCCCATGGCCGCATCGGTGATCTCGGCGCGGGTGGGATGGCCGTGCTGGGCCAGGGTGTCGAGCACCTCGGTGGCCCAGATGCAGGGCACATGCGCTGCGGCGCAGATGCGCAGAATCTCCTCCTGAATCGGTGCCAGGGCCTCCCAGCCGCACTCGATCGCCAGATCGCCCCGGGCGATCATCACGCCCACCGGGGCGCCGTGGGCCATGGCCGCCAGCAGCAGCCCGGGCAGGTTCAGAAAGGCCTGGCGGGTTTCGATCTTCAGCACCACCGCCAGATCGCCCCGGCCCCGGTCCTCCAGGCACTGGCGCAGGGTCTGGATGTCGGACTCCCGGTGCACGAAGGAATAACTGACCATGTCGGCGTGCTGCGTCACGAACCCCAGGTCCTCGATGTCCTTGGCGGTCAGGGCCGGCGTGCGCAGGCCGCTGTCGGGGAAATTGATCCCCTTGTCGGAGCGGAGCTTGCTGCCCCTGGCCTGGGCCGTGGTGACCTCCACCACCACCTCCTGGGCGGACACCCCACGGATCACGGCACCGATGCGGCCATCGTCGAAGAGCACCCGTTCGCCGAGGCAAAGATCGACGAAGACATCCGGCAGGGTGCAGGGGAGCGTGGCGCCGCCCTGGTCCGGCTCCGGCGTCAGGCGGAGGACGTCACCCGGACGCAGCAGCCGTTCGCCACTCACCGGCGCCAGCGGACCCACGCGCAGCCGGGCTTTGCCGTGCCGCTGGCGGAACACCAGGCCGGCCGTGAAATGGCAGGTCCTGTCGGCCTGCAGCATCAGAACCCCATCGGGGCCACGTCGAACCACCTGGAGGCTGCGGCGGCGGCCGGAGGCATCCCGCCCCTGCAGGCGATCCCCCTGCTTCAGCCGCTTCGCCCTCGACAGTCGCGCCGGCAGCAGCACGGCGTCCGTGTCCTGCGGCCGGGGCAAGGATCCCGGCGACACCGCCAGGATCCGCACCGGTTGGGTGGGCCGCCCCATCCGGTCGCGGGGGGGACGGGCGCGGATCACCGCGGGCTGGGGGGCCAGCTGGCCGGTGCGCAGCTTCGGGCCCGCCAGGTCCATGGCGATCGCACAGGGGCGGCCGGTGGCCACCCGGGCCGCTCTGAGCGCCTCCACCATCCGGCCCCAGACCTCGGGGTCGTCATGGGCGCAATTGATGCGGGCGATGGTCATCCCCGCCGTCAGCAGATCCGCGACCAGGGCGGGGCGCTCGGCCGCCTCCGCCGGCAGCGTGACCATGATTCCGGCGACCCCCGCGGCGGCCAGGGCTCCGAACAACCGGTCGCAATGCTGCTCCAGCACCTCGGGGCCGCCCGGCTGTGACTGCGTCGGCGCCGCCGAGGGGCCCAGACCTTCGAGCGCCTCAAGGGCGGTGATCACCGCCTCCAGACTGGCCAGCAGGTGGGCATCGCAATCGGTGAGCGCGCAGAGCCCCCGTTGCCGCAGCGCCTTCGGCAGGCCCGGATGGGCATGGCGGTGGAAGGAAATGAAATGCAGCAGGTTGCGGGCACTGGCCCGGTAGTCGGGGTGAATGGCCTTCAGGCAGGCCGCTTCCTCCACCTCGATGCGCTCCAGGGTGGCCCTGAGGGCCCGCAAGGTGTCGAGCAGCCAGAGGGCCGGGGCAGGTGTGGGTTCCTTCATGGCCGCGGGCCCTCGGTGGCTACAGCTTCACCCACGGCCACGGCTTCCACTGTGCAGTGGAGGCCCTGCCGGCGCAACTCCTCCGCCAGCTGCTCGGCCAGTTCGCGGTCGAGGGCCGGGGTGAGGTGCTCCGCCCCATCGAGCAGGGGGGCCATCGTCCCGGGGGCGCCGCCCAGATGCCGGGCCAGGGACTGCAGCGCCTCGAAGCGACCTTCCTCCCTGGGGGAGCCCTGCAGGCGCAGGCGCCAGGCGGGCGGAACGGGACAGCCCAGTTCGATCCGGCGCAGCTGGGCCAGGGTGGCCAGCACCACCAGTTGATCCCCCGCCGCCAGCACCAGATCCAGGGAGGGCAACACCAGGGGGGAACTCCGTCCGGGACGCAGCAGGTGGATGGTGGTGACTCCGTAGCCCTGCTCCACCCTGGAGAGGTTCAGACCCCACAGGGCATCGCCCTGCTGAATCCGGTAGCGCACCAGCAGATGGTTGGCCCCATCGATGCGGCAGATCTCCTCCACCCGTTCGCCGAAGGCCGTGGCCACGACCGCATCCGCCACCAGATCCATGCTGGAGATCACCGCCATGCCGCCGAGCAGGTCGCCCAGTTGTTCGGCCGCCTCGACGGCATGGGAAAGGATCACGTAACGGGCCTCGGGCCACGACTTCTGCAGCTGGAAGGTCTCCTGCAGGTTGGCGAGCAGATCGACGGAGAGCAGGCCGATCCCCTCCAGCCGGCAGTGCTGCAGGGCGGCGAGGGCGGCTTCCCAGCGATGGAAGACCACCATCCCCGAGCGGTGCAGCGGCTGCACCGGGCGCGTATCGATCCGCAGCACCTGCAGGCCATCCCTGACCAGATTGTCGGCGACCCGCACGGCGAGTTCGTCCCCTTCGGCCAGCAGGATCCAGCGGCTGCCACGCCGGAAACGGCCGGGATGGCCCAGTCCGAAACGCTCCCGCAGCAACCGTTCCAGGATCACCGCCACCAGGGCGGAGGTGAGCAGCGTCCCCACCAGGGAATACAGCAGGGTGACGCCGATCAGCCAGGGGGCCGCCGCCGCGATGCCGTCCCCCGGGGGCAGCAGCACATTCACCGGATCGACGAACTCCCCGAGCAGCAGCGCCAGGGTGACGAACACCCCCTGCCTCCAGCCGCCACCGGCGGAGAACAGGGCCAGACCCAGGGCCAGCAACGCCAGGATCGCCAGCAACCCGGCCTGCTGCAGCCGGCTGCAATGGCGCCACAGGCGCAGCGGAGCCCCCAGGCCGCGACGCAGGGCCAGCCACCGGCCCCTGGCCGTCGTGGCGGGGACAGCGTCCGCCGAACGGTGGTGGTGCGAGCCCATCGGCACCACCTGCAGGGGCCGGGCCAGACCCGGGCCGTCCTGGCGCAGGCTGCGTTGCTGCCGGCGGGCCGGGTCGTTTCCCTCCACCACCAGGTAGGACTGGCCATCCACCCGGAAGCAGGCCTCCTGGTCACCGGGCCGCAGGGCCTCGGTGATCGCCCCGGCCGTGAGCAGCAGGGGATCGACGACGGCCACCCCGGGCAGGCGCTCCTCGAGCAGGGCCCCCAGGCTGGCCAGCTGGCCGGAGGAGCGCACCACCAGGTCGGCCGAGGGATTGAGCAACCGCACCTGCAGGGCCGCCTCCACGTTCACCGTGCTCTCGGTGCTGAGCAGCAGCACGGCGCGGGCCGTCTCGACCCCGGCCTGGGAGAGCACATGGGGCAGGCGCATGTCCCCGAGCACCAGCGTGGATCCGAAGCGCTCCTCCAGGCGGGGATCGCGCCAGTCCGGCCGCTCCCGATCCAGACAGCGCAGCGGCACGTCGAAGGGCAGCAGGCGCAGCAGGCAGGCCTGGCCCAGGGATCCGAGGCCACAGATCAGCACCGAGCCCTCCCGCGGGCAGGACGCCCCGGGGCTGGAGGACGGAGTGCTGGCCACCCCGGGCTGGGCTTCAGGGTCGGGAATGGATCGCCGGCAAGCCCTTCCATCTTCCCAAGCCAACGTTGATGCCGCTTCCCCCGGGTCTTAACCATTGCTGGTGAGGGTGAGTCTGTGCCCATGACCGTCCAGCCATGACCAGCACCCTCGCCCCCGTGATGGGCCTCCCCGAGCCCGGCACCTATGCCGATCCCCAGCGCAACGGCCTGGCGGCGAAGGATCTGCTCGACGGCCTCATCGAGCACCTCTTCTATTCCCTGGGCCGGCGGGTGCAGGAAGCCGACCGCCACGACCTCTACATGGCGCTCAGCTACGCCGTGCGTGACCGGCTGATGACCCGCTACCTGGCGGGTCTCGACGCCATCCTGGCCAGCCCGACCCGGGTGGTGGCCTACCTCTCGGCCGAGTTCCTGATCGGCCCCCAGCTCGGCAACAACCTGCTGATGCTCGGCATCCAGGAGGAGGCCGCCGAGGCCCTGCGGCTGTTCGGCATCAATGACATCGAGGAAATCCTCGACGTGGAGGAGGAGCCGGGCCTGGGCAACGGCGGTCTGGGTCGCCTGGCCGCCTGCTTCCTCGAATCCCTCGCCTCGCTCGAGATCCCCGCCACCGGCTACGGCATCCGCTACGAATTCGGCATCTTCGACCAGCTCATCCGCGACGGCTGGCAGGTGGAGATCACCGACAAATGGCTCAAGGGCGGCTGGCCCTGGGAAATCGTTCAACCGGAGAAGGCCTGTGTGGTGGGCTTCGGCGGCCACACCGAGAGCTACCGCGACGACCACGGCACCTACCGGGTGCGCTGGGTCCCGGGCGAACAGGCCATCGGCATTCCCCACGACGTGCCGGTGCTGGGCTACCGGGTCAACACCTGCGACCGGCTGCGGCTCTGGCGAGCCGAGGCCTGCGAATCCTTCGACTTCCAGACCTTCAACAGCGGCGATTTCTACGGCGCCGTCGAAAGGAAGGTGGGCTCGGAGACCCTCTCCAAGGTGCTCTATCCCAACGACGGCACCGATGCCGGACGGCGCCTGCGCCTGATGCAGCAGCACTTCTTCGTCAGCTGCTCGCTGCAGGACATGGTCCGCAGCCTCGAGGCCCGCGGCCTTCCCATCCAGGAGTTTCCCCAGCACTGGGCCGTCCAGCTCAACGACACCCACCCCTCGATCGCCGTCGCCGAACTGATGCGGCTGCTGCTCGACGACAAGCACCTGGAGTGGGACGCCGCCTGGGCCATCACCACCGCCTGCCTCTCCTACACCAACCACACCCTGCTGCCGGAAGCCCTCGAGACGTGGGGCCTCGATCTCTTCGGCTCCCTGCTGCCCCGCCACCTGGAGCTGATCTTCGAGATCAACCACCGCTTTCTGCAGCAGGTGCGCCTCAGGCACCCCGGCAACGACGCCGTGCTGCGCCGCCTGTCGATCATCGATGAAGCCGGGGACAAGGCCGTGCGCATGGCCCACCTCGCCACCGTCGGCTCCCACCACGTCAACGGCGTCGCCGCCCTGCACAGCGCCCTGGTCAAGCAGGACCTGTTCCCCGAGTTCGCCGCCCTCTGGCCCGAGAAGTTCACCAACGTCACCAATGGCGTCACCCCCAGGCGCTGGCTGGCCCTGGCCAATCCGGCCCTGCATGCCCTGCTCTGCGACAGCATCGGCGCCGACTGGCTGGCCCAACCCCAGAGCCTCCGCCGCCTGGAGGAGTTCCAGCGGGACGGGGCCTTCCTGGAACGCTGGGCCCAGTGCAAGCGGACCGCCAAGCAACGCCTGGCCGGCTACATCCACCGGCAGCAGGCCTTGAGCGTCGACCCCGAAAGCCTCTTCGACGTGCAGGTGAAGCGCATCCACGAGTACAAGCGCCAGCACCTCAACGCCCTCCAGGTGATTGCCCAGTACCTGCGCATCAAGAACGGACGCGCCGATGGCCTCGCCCCCCGCACCGTGATCTTCGGCGGCAAGGCCGCCCCGGGCTATGCCATGGCCAAGCTGATCATCCGTTTCATCAACGGCATCGCCGATGTGGTGAACGCCGACCCCGACATGGACGGACGCCTGCGTGTCATCTTCCTGGCCGATTACAACGTCAAGCTCGGTGAGCGCGTCTACCCCGCCGCCGACCTCTCCGAGCAGATCTCCACCGCCGGCCTGGAAGCCTCCGGCACCGGCAACATGAAATTCATGATGAACGGCGCCCTCACCATCGGCACCCTCGATGGGGCGAACGTGGAAATCCGCGAGCAGGTGGGGGCCGACAACTTCTTCCTCTTCGGCCGCACCACCGAGGAGATCGGCCAACTGCGCGGTCACTATCGGCCCTGGGAGTGGCTGGGTGGCGATCCGCTGCTGGCGGAGGTGTTCGAGCTGATCGATCGGGGACACTTCAGCCAGGGGGACAGCGACCGGTTCCGGCCCCTGACGGACCAGCTGCGGGGGGGCGATCCGTTCTTCGTGCTGGCTGATTTCAGCGATTACCTCCGGGCCCAGGACGCCATCAACGCCACCTGGGCCGACCGCAACCGCTGGAATCTGATGGCCCTGCTGAACACCGCCCGCAGCGGCTTCTTCTCCTCCGATCGGGCCATCGGGGAGTACGCCGAACGGATCTGGGACGTGACGCCCTCCCCGGTGGCCATGACAGGCAGCCCCTTGACCACCTGATCCTTAACCGTGCGTCAGCATGGTGGTCGCATCCAGGAGTCCCCCATGACCTCCCCCTCCCCAGCGGCAGCCCTGACCACGATGCGGCTCCTGGCGCAGAAGCAGAACCTGCGCAGCTTCGCAGCCGGGGAGGTGATCTTCCGTACGGGTGATGAGGGGGCGTCCGTCTTCGGGATCGTCGATGGCGAGGTGGAGATCGACTGGGGCCAGGAGCACCACGGCGAAATCCTCGGCCCTGGCAGCAGCTTCGGGGTGGGGGCGCTGGTGGACAACCAGCATCGACGCGTCGGCACGGCCACCGCCCTGCGGGACACCCAACTGCTGGAGATGAACCGGGAGGAATTCCTGTTCGCCCTACAGGAACTGCCGATGTTCGCCCTGGAGATGCTCCACGGCCTGGAAGATCGCCTGGGCCACATCAAGCAGCCCAGCGGCGATCTCAGCCAGCCACCCCAGGCATGAAGCGCCGCTCGTGGGGGGCTCCCTTGAGCATGCGGTTCCAGTAGATCCAGGGCAGCACATCCTTCTTCACCACCCACATGCTCCAGCGCTCCTGGGTGGGGTCGAGGGGGAAGGAGGGTACGGGCTGGGCGTCGTAGTTGAACTCGGCCATGATCACGCGCCCATAGCCGGTGATCAGCGGACAGCAGGCATAACCGTCGTAGCGGGCGGCCAGGGGCTGGCCATCGAGGTGGGCCAGCAGGTTGGCCACCAGCACCGGCGCCTGGCCCCGCACGGCGGCAGCGGTCTTGGAGTTGGGCAGCGAGGAAACATCACCGAGGGAGAAGACGTTGGGATGGCGCACGTGCTGGGTGGTGAACTTGTCCACGTCCACCCAGCCGCCCGGGCCCGCCACCGCCAGGGGGCTGGTGGCCACCACCTCCGGGGCCGCCATCGGCGGGGTGACATGCAGCATCCCGAAGGGGAGCACCTCCTCCCGCACCGTGTCGCCGTCCTTGACGGCGAAGACCGCCTCCTTGCTGGCGGCGCGCACTTCCTTGAGGGTGTGCTGGTAGTGGGGCTCGATGCCGCGGCGGGCCACCACCTGGCGCAGGGGTTCGGCGAAGGTGGGAATGGCGAAGATCCCCGGTGTGGCGGTGGCGTAGATCACCCGGGTGGTCGCCGCGACCGCAGGCGAGCGCTTGAAGACGTCGTCGGCCAGGTACATGATCTTCTGGGGCGCCCCGGCGCACTTGATCGGCGTGTCCGGGAAGGTGAAGATCGCGTTGCCGCCGGAGAAGGACTGGATCGTGGTCCAGGTGTAATCGACCAGATCCTTGGAATAGTTGCTGGTGATGCCGTTCGTGCCGAGGGCCTCCGGCAGACCCTTGATCCGGTCCCAGCAGAGCTTGATGCCGGTGGCCACCACCAGGGCGTCGTAGTGGAGCGTTTCGCCGTCGGTGCTGGTCACGGTGCCGGCCACGGGATCGAAACCGGCGGCGGCGGCGCGGATCCAACGCACCCCCTCGGGAATCAGGTCGGCCTCGGAGCGGCGGGTCTGCTCCAGGGTGAAGACGCCAGCGCCCACCAGGGTCCAGCCCGGTTGGTAGTAGTGGTCGGAGGAGGGCTCGAGGATGGCGATCTCCAGGCCCGGCCGCGCCCGCTTGAGCTGGCTGGCCACGGTGAGGCCCGCTGCCCCTCCGCCGACGATCAGGATCTGGTGATGGGCCATGGAACGGGAATGCAACGCAGGGTGCCAGGCAGCGGGGAGGCAGAAATGTCACGCTCGCTACCTTTACCGGCGCCGTGGCACCAGACTGAAGGTATCGAGAACCGGAGCATGGCGATGTTCCTGAAAGTACGCCACAACGATGACGCCAGCCTCGTGGAGGTGTTGAACGTCAAGCAGTTGTTCAACCCGTTCGACACCCGGGTCGAGGCCCGGCTCCATGGCGGCGAGGAGATGCAGGATCCCCATGAGTACGCCAAGGTCGACCTGTTCTTTCCCTCCGGGGAGGCCCTGCCCCGGTGCTGGCTCGATTCCCACTACCAGAGCTGAAGGCCAGCCGAGGCCAGCGCTGCTAAGAGGCCTCCATGGCGTCCCATTCCCACCAACACAAGCAAGCCCACGAGCACGGCCATCAGCACCCCCAGGGTTCGCCCCGGGCCTTCTTCTGGGGGGTGCTTCTGAACAGCGCCCTGTCCGGGCTGCAGCTGGCGATCGGCATCGGCTTCGGCTCCCTGGCCCTGATCGGTGATGCCATTCACAACCTCGGTGACGTGGGCGGGCTGCTGTTCGGCTGGGGGGCCGAAAAGCTCAGCTCAAGGCCGGCCACGGCCCGCTTCACCTACGGCTACGGCCGCAGCACCCAGCTGGCCTCGCTGATGAACGCAGCCCTGATCCTGATGGCGGCCGGGGTGGTGATCGTCGAGGGGGTGCAGCGGCTGCTGGATCCGGTGCCGGTGGTGAGCGGCCCGGTGGCCTGGGCGGCGGCGGCCGGCATCGTGGTGAACCTGCTCTCGGCCCGGCTGTTCGGCGCCGGCCATCATCACGATCTGAACCGGCGGGCAGCGGTGGTGCACCTGCTCACCGATGCCGCCGTCTCGGCCGCGGTGCTGGTCAGCGCCCTGTTGATGACGCTGTTGGGCTGGCCGTGGCTGGATGCCGCCACCGCCATCGGCGTGGGGCTGGCCGTGGCCTGGAGCGGCTGGGAGCTGCTGGGTGAGGCCCTCAGTGCCTCCCTCGATGCCGTGCCCCGGGGCATCGACCTGGCCGCGGTGGAGGCGGCCCTGCGCAGCCTGCCCGGCGTGGAGAACGTCCACCATCTGCATGTCTGGGGCATGAGCACCTCCCGCACGGCGCTCACGGCCCACCTGGGCCGGCCCACCGCCGGCGGGGATGGGGGGGAGCTGCTGCAGCTGGCCCAGCAGCGGCTGGCGGACCTTGGCATCACCCACAGCACGATCCAGATCGAACCGCCCGGGGGCTGCTCGCAGGCCCCGATCAGCCGTCCAGAGGCATTCGGCTTGCCTTCTTGTCCTGCTCCAGAACCTGCTCCACCAGGATCTTGAGCAGCAGCGACACGATCGCCACGCCCCCCAGCACCATTGCCGCGCCGAAGGCCAGCTCGGTCTGGTAGTTCTTGTAGGCGTCCTCCACGAACAGGGGCAGGGTTTGGGTGAGGCCCTCAATGTTGCCGCTGACCACCGCCACGGCTCCGAACTCGCCCAGGGCCCGGGCCGTGGTGAGAATCAGGCCGTAGAGGGCGGCCCAGCGCACCGAGGGGAGCGTCACCTTCCAGAACACCTGCCAGTTGGTGGCGCCCAGGGTGCGGGCGGCCTCCTCCTGCTCCCAGCCCTCCTCCTCCAGCAACGGGATCACCTCCCGGGCCATGAAGGGGAAGGTGACGATGATGGTGGCCAGCACAATCCCAGGCCAGGAGAAAATGATCTTCCAGCCCAGGCTCTCGATGACACCCCCCAGCAGGCCATGGGTGGGGCTGTAGAGCAGCACCAGCATCAGGCCCACCACCACCGGCGAGATCGAGAAGGGCAGGTCGATGACGCTAAGCAGCAGCGCCTTGCCGCGGAACTCACGGCGGGCAATGGCGGTGGCCGCCGCCAGGCCGAAGATGACGTTGCAGGGCACGGCCACGGCGGTGGCGAACAGGGTGAGCCGCAGGGCGGACAGCAGTTCGTGGGACTGGAAGTTCTCCAGGAAGGGGCCCACCCCCTTGGCGAAGGCCGAGGCCACCACGCTCAGGGCCGGCAGCAGGATCACCACCCCGACGTAGAGGCAGGCGATCAGCGGGATCAGGATGGCCGGCAGGTCCAGGCCCTGGCGGCGCGATCGCTTGGCTGGAGTGGGCGTGGGCCTGGGGGTCTCCAGGGTGGGAACAACGATGCTCATGGGAAATGAATCAACGCAAGGGAAGCTGGAGGGACATCAGGCCGAATCACCCTGGTAGCGCTGGCCCCAGACCTGCAGCAGGTTGATCACCAGCAGGCTGAACAGGGAAAAGATCAGCATCACCGAACCGATCACGGTGGCGGCCTCGAAGTCGTACTCCTCGAGTTTCTGGATGATCAGGGTGGGTGTGATCAGGTCCTTGAAGGGCACGTTGCTGGAGATCATCACCACCGAGCCGTATTCGCCCACAGCCCGGCTGTAGCCCTGGGCCACCCCGCCGAGGATCGCCGGCAGCAACTGGGGCAGCACCACCCGCACGGTGGTCTGCAGGGGCGAGGCCCCCAGGCACCAGGAGGCTTCCTCCTGCTCCCTCTCCAGGGAACGCAGCACCGGCTCCACGGTCCGCACCACGAAGGGCAGCGAGATGAACACCATCGCCACCGTCACCCCGGGGGCGGCAAAGGCCACCTTGAGGCCGAAGGCCTCGTTCAGCGGTTGCCCCAGCCAGCCGTTGGTGCTGTACACGGCCGTGAGCGCCAACCCGGCCACGGCGGTGGGCAGGGCGAAGGGCAGATCGATCAGGGCATCCAGCACCCGCTGGCCGGGAAAGCGGCAGCGCACCAGCGCCCAGGCCACCACCAGACCGAAGACGCCGTTGATCACACTGGCCACCAGGGCCAGGCCGAAGCTCACCCGGTAGGTGGCGAGGGCCTCCGGGGTGGTGGCCATCTCCCAGAAACCGACGGGCCCCACTTCTGCGGCCCTGAGCAGCATGGCCCCCAGGGGCAGGAAGAGGATCAGGCCCAGGTAGGTCCAGGTGATGCGCCAGGGCCAGCTGGGCAGGCTCAGGGAAGGGGGGCGCCAGCGGCGCAGCGGGGCGGGGGTCATCGGGGCGCCGGATCGGCGTGGTGGCGCTGACCGTATCACTGTAGCCGGTTTAAAGCGCGGTTCAGCGGTGTGTTTACCGGTATAGTCGACACTCCACTGCCACCATGGCCGTTCCGATGGGCATTCGCGTCGCCAACGTCAGCAAGAGCTTCGGCGATTTCCGCGCCGTGGACGACGTCAGCGTCGACGTGGAAAGCGGCTCCCTGGTGGCCCTGCTGGGGCCGTCCGGATCGGGCAAGAGCACCCTGCTGCGCCTGATCGCCGGGCTGGAGGAGGCCGATGCCGGCCGCATCTGGATCACCGGCGAGGAGGCCACCCAACGCTCGGTGCAGGAGCGCCAGGTGGGCTTCGTGTTCCAGCACTTCGCCCTGTTCAAGCACCGCAACGTGCGCCGCAATGTGGCCTTCGGCCTCGAGCTGCGCCGCTGGAAGCCCGAGGCGATCCGCCGCCGGGTGGACGAGCTGCTCGACCTGGTCCACCTGCGGGGCTATGGCAGCCGCTTCCCCTCCCAGCTCTCCGGCGGCCAGCGTCAGCGGGTGGCCCTGGCCCGGGCCCTGGCGGTGCAGCCCCAGGTGCTGCTGCTCGATGAACCCTTCAGCGCCCTCGATGCCAAGGTGCGCAAGGAGCTGCGCGCCTGGCTGCGCAACCTCCACGACGAGATGCACGTCACCACCGTGATCGTGACCCACGACCAGGAGGAGGCCATGGAGGTGGCCGATCGGATCGTGGTGATGAACGAAGGGAGGGTGGAGCAGATCGGCTCTCCGGCGGAGATCTACGACCATCCCGCCTCCCCCTTCGTGATGAGCTTCGTGGGGGCCGTCAACGAACTGCCCAGCGGCGCCCTGCCCGTGCACCGGGGAGCCGTACCGCCGCTGCCGGCGGAAGGAAGGATCTTCGTGCGCCCCCACCACGTGCAGGTGCATGCCACCCCCCAGCCGGGCACCGTGCCGGCACGCCTGCGGCGCCTCACCCACATGGGCCGCGACCTGCAGGCGGAACTGGTGCTCGATACCGAAGAGGTGGTGGTGGCCCAGTTCCCCCGGGAAGAGGTGGACTACGCCAACCTGAAGCCCGGCGACCGACTGCATGTGATCAGTCGCCAGGCCCACGCCTTCCAGCCGGACTATTCGATCTGATCAGTCGATCTGGGCGGCAGCGGCGCGGTGCCGCGGAGGTTCGGAATGAACCTCCGCCAGGCGGGCATCGGCGAGGTACTGGGCCACGGCCAGGGGATCCTGGTGGCGCAGCAGCTCACCGTTACGGAAGACGAGGGTGAAGCGTTGGGGCTGGGGCTCATTGAGCCTGGAGCGGAAGTACTGGGCGGCCATGTCGGTGGGTGTTGATGCGTGGGTGTTGATGAACAGAAAGAACGCTGAGAATTCGGCGCTGAGACGCATCGGCGCGCTCAGGGGATGCTGACCATCAGGTCGGTGTCACTCACCTGATGCAGCAGGCCGAGGCGCTTGAAATGGTTGAGGGTCTTGGTGACCGTCACCCGGGTGAGGCCGCAGATCTCCGCCAGGGCCTGATGGGTGAGGTTCATGTCCCGCAGGGACAGCCGGTAGCCCCGGCTGCTGACCTGGCCGAAGCGGATGCCGATCCAGCGCAGCAGGCTCAGCAGCCGGGACTCGGCGCCGCGGACCCGGTTGATCTCGAACAGTTCTTCGGTGTTGCGGATCTGGTGGTGCAGGAAGGCCAGGATCTCGGCCTCGCTGGGATGGCCCTGCTCCACCACGACGGTGGACAGGCACTGGATCTCCACCGGCCGCAGGGCTGAGTAGGCATTGGTCACCCAGTCGCCCGGGCCCCAGAGGCCCAGGGTGAAGGATTCGCCTTCCTCGTCGTGGGACGCGGTGCGGATGTAGCCGTCCTGGATTCTCCAGTGCAGCCCATCGGGCAGGACGTCATGGGGCAGGAGCGTGAGGCGGAGAGCCTGGGGTGGGCGTGAGGTGGTCATGGCCGCAGGAAAGAAGGGATAGGTACGGGGTCATCTGGGCAGAGCAAACGGCCAGCGATCGGCTGGCAACAGGCATTCGCCGACAACAGCACATGGGGAGCCTGCGGGGACCCCCAAACCATACCTCACATTCCCCATCGGCAATGTGGTCTATTTAACGATCCTGGACGTCCCAGCCTCAGATGAAGTACATCGCCTGGGCCTGGGCCAGGTGATCCCGCTGGTCGAGCAGGTCCTGCAGCGTGGTGCCCGAGAGGATCCCCAGGCGGGCCTCCTCCAGCCGTTGCTCCAGCCGGCCCAGCACCTCGAATTCGGGGGTGGCGCCCTCGCCAGCGGAGCGGGGGGCCACGTCCCCCTCCAGGCAGCTGACGATGGCATCGACGCGGATGTCCGCCGGCGGCCGGGCCAGCTGGTAGCCCCCCTTCGGGCCCCGGGTGCTGCGCAGAATCTGGCCCCGCCGCAGGCTGGCCAGCATCTGCTCGAGGTAGCGATCGGGGATGCCCTGGCGCTGGGCGATCTCCGCCACCTGGAGCACCCCGCCGCGGGAATGGATGGCGGCCAGCTCCATGAGCGAGACGAGGCCGTAGCCGGTTTTCGCGCTGAAGGCCAAGGGAATCCACGGTTGTCTTACGGGGATTGTGGCAGCCCCACAGCATTGGGGAACCACCCCCCAGGCTCCCCATCGGTGTAATCCGCCCTACATCAGCGGAGCCAGGCGAGGAATAACTTTCAACAGTTCACCCATCGGATATCTGTGCTTCATTCGTTCTCCTCGCCGGCCGCCCCAGCCGGCCGCCGCCCGTGGCATCCCGGCCTGGTGGCCGCCCCCCTGGCCGTCGCCGTCGCCCTGGGGGGGTCCGGCACCCTGCTGCCCCTGCAGGTCCAGGCCCAGCAACCGGCGAACAATCAGGAACTGCTGCTGGTGTCCTACGCCGTCACCAAGGCGGCCTACGACAAGATCATTCCCGGCTTCACGGCCGACTGGAAGAAGCGGACCGGCCAGAGCGTGGTGATCCGGACCAGCTACGGCGGCTCCGGCTCCCAGACCCGGGCCGTGATCGACGGTCTGGCTGCCGATGTGGTGGGTTTGGCCCTGGCGGCCGACACCATCAAGCTCGAGGAGGCGGGGCTGATCCGTCCGGGCTGGGAGAAGGAGAACCCCAACAACAGCATCATCACCAACTCGGTGGTCGCCTTCTTCGTGAGACCCGGCAACCCCAAGAAGGTCCGCACCTGGAACGATCTCGACAACAAGAACGTTGAGGTGATCACCGCCAATCCTAAAACCTCCGGCGGCGCCCGCTGGAACTTCCTGGGCCTCTGGGGCTCGGTGACCGAGACCGGCGGCAATGAAGCCAAGGCCCGCGCCTTCGTGACGAACGTCTATCGCAACGTGGACACCCTCCCCAAGGATGCCCGTGAGGCCACCGACGTCTTCGTGAAACGCAACCAGGGCGATGTGCTGCTCAACTATGAAAACGAAGCGATCCTGGCCAGGAAGAGCGGCACCTGGAAAACCCCCTACATCGTGCCCACCACGAACATCCTGATCGAAGGTCCGATCGCCGTGGTTGACAAGAACGTGGACCGCAAGGGAACCCGAAAGGTGGCTGAAGCCTTCGCCCGGTATCTCTACTCCGATACGGCCCAGCGGGCCTTCGCCGAGGAGGGCTTCCGGTCCGTCACCGCCAAGGTCAAGGCCGAGACGCGATCCCGATTCGCTCCGGTCACGAAGCTGTTCACCGCCAAGGACTTCGGCGGCTGGGACACCATCAACAAGCGTTTCTTCGGCAAGGGAGGGCTCTGGGATTCGATCTTCTCCAAATCCCGCTGATGCCGTAGAGGGTGACCGGTGTAGGCTCTGGCCGATTGTCGATCAGAGAACCGTGGTTTATCGCTCCGGACCTGCCACCGCCCCCCGCGCGGCCGCCCCGCTCGCCCTGACCGCTGTCCTGGTGGGCGGTCTGGCCCTGACGGGCTGCAGCCCGCGGCCCGAGGGTGTTGCCGGTGCAGGCGGTGCTCCCCAGGAGCTGCTGCTGGTGAGCTACGCCGTCACCAAGGGGGCCTATGACCGGATCCTGCCCACGTTCGAAGCCGACTGGAAAGCCCGAACCGGCCAGGCCATTGCCGTGAAGACCAGCTACGGCGGTTCCGGCTCCCAGACCCGGGCGATCATCGACGGCCTCGATGCCGACGTGGCCACCCTGGCCCTCTCGGGTGACGTGCTGAAGCTCCAGGAGGCGGGCCTGGTTGAGCCTGGTTGGGAGAAGGATCTGCCCGGCGGCTCGATCATCACCAACTCGGTGGTGGCCTTCATCACACGGGACGGCAACCCCAAAGGCGTCCGGACCTGGGCGGATCTGGCCAAGCCCGGCATCACCGTGGTGACGGCCAATCCCAAGACCTCCGGCGGCGCACGCTGGAACTTCCTGGGCCTCTGGGGCTCCGTCAGTCAGACCGGGGGCAGCGAGGCCCAGGCCAAGGCCTACGTGGGCTCCGTCTACCGCAACGTGGAAAACCTGCCCAAGGACGCGCGCGAGGCCAGCGACGTGTTCCTCAACCGCGGCCAGGGTGACGTGCTGTTGAACTATGAGAACGAGGCGATCCTGGCGAAACGGACCGGTGATCTCAAGGCCCCCTTCATCGTGCCTGAGGTCAACATCCGCATCGAGGGCCCGGTGACCGTCATCGACCGCAACGTGGACCGCAAGGGCACCCGCAAGGCCGCCGAAGCCCTGGCCACCTACCTGCAGAGCGAGCCAGCCCAGGAGATCTTTGCCGAGGAGGGCTTCCGCCCGGTCAGTCCCGGTGTGTGGAGCCGGGTGAAGGATCGTTTCGCCCCCGTGAAGCAGCTGTTCTCGGCCGGCGACTTCGGCGGCTGGGGCAAGATCAATACCACCTTCTTCGGCAAGGACGGGGTCTGGGACCAGCTGTTCAGCCGCTCACGCTGATCCGGGCGCCCCTGCGGAGACAATGGGGGCGACGGTGGCTGCCAGACGATGTGCGAACTGCTGGCCCTCAGTGCCAACACCCCCACCGACATGCGCTTCTCGTTCCATGGCCTCACCCGCCGGGGCGGCGCCACCGGAGTCCACGCCGATGGTTGGGGGGTGGCCAGCTTCGACCCCGACGGCCGCGGCGTGCAGTTGTACCGGGAAGACGCACCGGCGGCCTTCTCGCCCATCGCCGCCAAGGTGGCCCGCCTGGATCTGCGCTCCCGTTGCTCGATCGCCCACATCCGCAAGGCCACCCAGGGGGTGGTGGCCCTGGAGAACTGCCACCCTTTCCATCGCCGCTGGCGCGGGCGGGAGTGGGTGTTCGCCCATAACGGCAACCTGCTGGGGCCCCTGCCGGGCACGCACCTGTTTCGGCCGGAGGGATCCACCGACAGCGAAATCGCCTTCTGCTGGATCCTCGAGCAGTTGAACGCCGCCGATGGGGATCCGGAGGATCTGGAGACCACGTTCGCCACCCTGGTCGAAGCCTCGCGGCGGCTGGAGCATCAGGGCACGTTCAACTGCCTGATCAGCAACGGCAGCTGGCTGTTCGCCCATGCCAGCAGCCGGCTGCACCGGATCACACGCCGGTCCCCCTTCGGCCGCGCCACCCTGGCCGATGACGACCTCTGCGTCGACTTCTCCGAGCTGGCCGGCGTCGACGACGTCGTGACGATCGTCAGCACCGAACCACTCACAACGGACGAGGAATGGCTGCCGTTGCAGGCGGGAGAAGCCGTTCTGCTGGTGGACGGAGAGGTGGTGCACCGCCAGCCACCCGATCCCCTCGCCTCCCGAATCGCCTAGACCAGGCAGAAGACATGGCGGTAGCCCAGGTCGAGCAGGTCCTCCGCCAGCTGCACGGCCGAAGACTGGATCGCCCCCCCACGGCCCCGTCCGACACAGAGCAGGGGGCAGGCCAGGTCGGGCAGCAGGGCGCGGATCCGATCCGCCCCCATCTCCGCCTCCAGCTGGACGGCTCCCTCAAGGGAGTCGCCGAGCGGATGCTTCCGCTGCACCAGGGTGGCTCCCTCCCAGAGCAGGCGGCGGACCTCCAGCGGCTGGAGGTCCTGGCGCTCGGCCCGCGTCAGAAATTCCTGATCGCAGAGGGAGTCCTGACGGTCCCGGAGCCCATCGTGGTCGTGGTGGTAGCCCATGCGGAACGGATGGAGAGTCCTTGTGCCATTCAGCCTGGCCGGACATCAGGGGATCAGCCTGTGCGTTCAGGCCTTCGGCCGTGTGCTCACAACCACGACCGGCTCACAAGGAAAGGAGCACCGTGTGGGGGTGCTCCGAAGGAGTGCGCGTAAGGGAATTCAAGGATCCTGTCGAACAGCAGGATCCTTTTTCATGGGTGGCGCCTGGGAACGACTTCTGGATGCAATCGGTGCACGGTCCCGGCAGAAAGATCATTTTCAACGGTTTGTTGCCCGGATTACCGTAGTTAAGACCATCGGGCCTGAAGATTGGGGCACCGCAGCAAAGGACCTCCATGACTCCGGCCTTTCAAAATCCAGAATCCACTGCTCTTCCCAGTGATCTCCTCTCCCCCCGGCAACTCCTGCGCTTGCTGGCCGGCCCAGGCCCGAATGGCCCCGGTTCAGCTGAGCTGATCATTGATCTTCGCTCAAGGGGCCGCTATCGCCGCAGCCATGTTCCAGGGAGTCACAACATTCCCAGCGGCTGGCTGATCAGCGGCGAGCTCCCCGATGGGGACCTGATCCTGGTGGGCGAGAGCAGCCAGCATTCAGCCACAACGATCGAACAACTCCAGACCCAGGGCCATGTCCGCAGAATCCGCCATCTCGCCGGCGGATTCGGGGCCTGGCAACAACAGGACCTGCCCGTGGTCGGACGGCAACGCCATGGATGGTCCCAGCTCTTGCGGGGGATCCCGGGGCTCCGGGCGGACCGCCGCCTGAGCCCGGCGTCGCCGCAGGAGGCCTGACCTTGGCGACCACCCGGACGAACCCTCGCGCCGGCCATCGGCACGTCCTCGAGCTGTTCGGCGCGCAGCCGTTGCAGCTGGAATCCGGGGACACGCTGGGGCCGATCACCATCGCCCATGAGTGCTGGGGGCAGCCCAATGCCTCCCGCAGCAACGGGGTGCTGCTCCTGCATGGATTCAGCGGCGACAGCCACGCCGCCGGTCCGGCCGGTCCCGGCCACCCCACCGGGGGCTGGTGGGATGGGCTGATCGCCCCCCGACGGCAGGCCCTGGGGGAGCCGATTCCCCGCGCTCACGATCCGCGACCAGGTGGAGGCGGAGGTGGCCTTCAGCGACAGGCTCCAGATCCAGCGATGGCAGGCGGTGATCGGGGGCTCCATGGGCGGCATGCGCGCCATGGAGTGGGCGATCGGCCATCCCGGGCGGCTGCTCCGCCCAGACCAACGCCTGCCACCACGGCCAGATCGAGGCCATCCGCCAGGATCCGGCCTTCCTGGGCGGCGACTTCTACGACCATGCCGGCGGTGGCCCCCGGGCGGGGCTGGCCCGGGCCCGGACCATCGCCCAACGCACCTACGGGGGCGGCGAGGACGGGGGCATCGAGGAAGTCGGTGGATTCCTGGAGCGCTTCGATGCCAACAGCTACCTCGTCCTCACCCAGGCCATGGCCGGCCATGACGTGGGCCGCGGGCGTGGCGGCGTGGCTGCCGCCCTGGCCCGGATCTGCGTCCCCACGCGCGTGGTGTCGGTGAACTCCGACCAGCTTTTCCCGCCCCACAGCCAGCGGGAGCTGGCGCGGGGGATCGGTGGGCCCGTCCATTTCACCGCGATCGACAGCCAGCACGGCCACGACGGGTTTCTGGCGGAACAGGGTCAGCTGGCATCGATCCTGCGGCAGTCGCTGGCCTGACGCCAGCGGGCCAGGGAACGGGAGAGGGAGGGCAGCGCCGGGGTTCCATCGGCCGAGCGCAGCAGGGCAAGGCCCAGGACAAGCAGCGGCACCCCGATCAGGAGGGGGGCCATCAAGAACCCGACGGCCAGCAGCAAGGTCGGGCCGAGGTTGTTCGGCACGGGCCGCAGGGCCGGGGCATGGGCCACGGACGATGGAGCGGAATCAACGGACAGGCGCATGGTTGGCCTCAGAAATGAAAAGACTTTGGGTACCGATCAACGCCCGAAGAACCAGCCGCAAGCCAGACACACCATCGCCAGCAGGATGAACAACTGGGGAGAAAAACCGATGGCATAACCGATGACGACGCCACCAAGAATCACGACCCAGGCCCGCCAATTCGTCCAGGGACTGAAACAGGCTCGGTCTGTGGATGCCCACGGTGGCTCGGACAGGTCATCGGCCTGGGGTTGGCGTCGCATCGGCTTCAGGCCAGGAGAATGAACCTCTGTACCAAACAAATCCTGCTGCCACTTTGGCCGGAACGGTGTAGGTGAAAGCACATCATTTCCCGGGCACGGTGATGGCCTTTCTGGGCTGGCTTCGACGACCTCCAGGCTGATTAAGGTGTGCACCGGGCAGAGCTGAACGATGACAACGGATCCCTACAGCCTCGCCACCGCGGCCCGCTTCTGGCTGCGGCTGGGGCTGGTCAGCTTTGGCGGGCCGGCCGGCCAGATCGCGCTGCTGCACGCCGAACTGGTGGAGCGCCGGCGCTGGCTGTCGGAGCGGCGCTTCCTGCACGCGCTCAACTACTGCATGCTGCTGCCGGGGCCGGAAGCCACCCAGCTGGCCACCTACCTGGGCTGGCTGATGCACGGCCTGGGCGGCGCCCTGATCGCCGGAGGCCTGTTCCTGCTGCCCTCGGTGGTGGTGCTGCTGAGCCTCTCGGCGATCTATGCCATCTGGGGCCAGCTGCCGGTGCTGGCGGCAGTGTTCTGGGCCCTCAAACCGGCGGTGCTGGGGATCGTGCTCCAGGCCGCCTGGCGGCTGGGGCGGCGCACCCTGCACAACCCCGCCCTGGTGCTGATCGCGGCGGCGGCCTGCCTGGCCCTGGCGGTGGGGCGGGTGCCCTACCCGGCCCTGATCATCGCCACGGCCCTGGTGGGCTGGATCGGCGGTCGGCTGCGGCCGGCCCTGTTCCAGGCCCCAGCGCGAGCCGTCGCCAGCGCCACGGCCGATGCGACTGGCGATGCCACACCCGGCGCCGCCCTGCACGGCGACGCCACACCCACCCCCCACCACGCCCGCTTCCACTGGCGTCGCCTCGCCCTCACCCTGCTGGGGGGTGGGGTGGCCCTCGGCCTGCCCCTGGCCCTGCTGAGCCTGGCGGGAGGCTGGAACGGCCAGCTGGCCACCATGGCCCGCTTCTTCACCAAGGTGGCCCTGGTCAGCTTCGGGGGCGCCTACGCCGTGCTGCCCTACGTGGCCCAGGGGGCGGTGGACACCTACGGCTGGCTGGACGCCGCCCAGATGGTGGACGGCCTGGCCCTGGGGGAGACCACACCGGGGCCGCTGATCATGGTGGTGGCGTTCGTGGGCTTCATGGGCGGCTGGAACGGCAGCGGCACCCTCTCGGCCGGCGTGGTCGCCGCCCTGGTGGTGGTGTGGTTCACCTTCCTGCCCTCCTTCCTGTTCATCCTGGCCGGCGGCCCCCTGGTGGAGGCGAGCCGGGAGGACCTGCGCGTCGGCGCCCCCCTCACCGCCATCACCGCCGCGGTGGTGGGGGTGATCCTGAGCCTGGCGCTCTACCTGGCCGGACCGGCCCTGGCCCCCAGCGGCGGCCTCGACGGCGGCGCCGTACTGGTGCTGCTGGCGGCGGTGGTGCTGCTGGGCCGCGGCCTCGGGGCCCTGCCCGTGATCGGCGCCGCCACCGCGGTGGGCCTGGGGCGCTGGTGGCTCACTGCGGCGGGCTGAGGTGGCGGGCTGAGGCGGCGAGCTGAGGCGGCTGTTCAGGGGATCATCCCGCAGACGAACAGCTTGTTCATCACCGGACCGGCGACCTGGTCGATGAAGGCCTGACGCAGCTGGGGTTCGTCGTTGAGCATGTCGAGCACGCGCTGCTCCTGGGACCCACGCCGCTCGCTGCGGGCGGCCCAGAGCTGGTCACAGGTGGATTTCTGGAAGCGCTCGATCACCTTCTTGGCCACCAGGTTGACGACCGGCGACTGGGCCTGGGCGGGGGTTGCCACAGCCAGCACGGCCGCCACACCCAGGCTGGCCATCCGACGGAACTTCATGGTGCGCAGGTGGTGGAGGCCCTTCAACGTAGGTCCGACGCCCCGCTCAGAAGACCTCCAGGGGCTCCAGCCGCACGGTGAGGGACGACGCCTGGCGCCGCGCCGATTCGCCGCAGCTGCGCGGGGTGGGGAAGATCTTGCCGGGGTTGGCCAGGCCCGCCGGATCGAACGCCTCGCGCACCAGGCGCATCGTGGCCAGATCGTCGGGGGCGAACATCCAGTCGAGGTAGCAGCGTTTGTCGCTGCCCACGCCGTGCTCGCCGGTGATGCTGCCGCCGGCCTCGATGCAGAGGCGCAGGATGTCGGCACCCAGCTCCTGCACCCGGTCGATCACGCCGGGCTCGTCGGCCCGGTAGAGGATCAGGGGGTGGAGATTGCCGTCGCCGGCATGGAACACGTTGGCCACCGGCAGCTCGTAGCGGCGGCTGAGTTCCTCGATCGCCGCCAGCACGGCGGGCAGGGCGCTGCGGGGCACGACGCCGTCCTGCACGTAATAGGTGGGGGTGATGCGGCCGACGGCGGCGAAGGCGGACTTGCGGCCCTTCCACAGCAGGGCCCGGTCAGCCTCACTGGAGGCCCGCCGGATCGTGCGGGCACCGGCCTGGCGGCAGAGCTCGCCGGCGATCTCCACGGCGGCCGTCACCTCGCGCTCCTGCCCGTCCAGTTCGATCAGCAGCACCGCGGCCGCGTCGCGGGGGTACTCGTCGCGGCCGAAGAGATCGTCGACGGCGTTGATCGTGAAGTTGTCCATGATCTCCATCCCCGCCGGCAGCACGCCGGCCGCCGTCACCAGACGCACCGCCTCACCGGCCGCCTCCATGGCGGTGAAATCGGCCAGCAGCACCGCCACGCTCTGGGGCGCCCGCAGCAGCCGCAGGGTGATGGCGGTGGCAATGCCCAGGGTGCCTTCACTGCCGATGAACACCCCACGCAGATCCAGCTCGGGGGATTCGGCCAGGCCGCTGCCCAGGGTGGTGACCGTGCCGTCGGGCAGCACCACCTCCAGCTCCAGCACGTGGTTGCTGGTGACGCCGTACTTGAGGCAGTGCACCCCACCGGAGTTCTCAGCCACGTTGCCGCCGATGCTGCACACCACCTGGCTGGAGGGGTCCGGGGCGTAATAGAAGCCGTCGCCGGCCACCGCCCGGGTGACCCAGCCGTTGATCACCCCCGTCTGCACGGTGATGCGGCGGTTGGCCAGATCCACGTCCAGGATCGAGCGCATGCGGGTGGTGGCGATCACCAGCGCCTCGCTCTCGGCCAGGGCGCCGCCGGACAGACCGGTGCCGCTGCCCCGGGCCACGAAGGGCACCCCCCGGGTGTGGCAGAGCCGCAGCAGGGCCGCCACCTGCTCGGTGGTTTCCGGCAGCACCACCAGACGGGGCTGGGACCGGTGCAGGGTGAGACCGTCGCAGTCGTAGGCCAGCAGCTCCTGGGGCGCCGCCACCACCGCCCGTGACGGCAGCAGGGCGCGGCAGTGGCGCTCCATCGCGGCCCAGTCGATCGTCACGCAGGGGCTCCTGTGGGCCGGGGGAGGGGGGGCATTGCTTCCGAACTTACTGAGGCCAGGCACCCCGGCACCCTTCTGGGTCAGGATGGGAAACGAATGCCTCCACCTTCCGCGGATCCCGCCTTGAGTTCGGCCACCCCTTCAGCGCCCACCTCGGCCCCTGCTCTCCTCACCACCCGATCCGAGGAGATCTTCGCCGCCGCCCAGACACTCATGCCCGGCGGCGTCAGTTCCCCGGTGCGGGCCTTCAAGTCGGTGGGCGGCCAGCCGATCGTCTTCGACCGGGTCAAGGGCGCCTACGCCTGGGACGTGGACGGCAACCGCTACATCGATTACGTGGGCAGCTGGGGCCCCGCCATCTGCGGCCACAGCCATCCGGAGGTGATCGCCGCCCTGCACGAGGCCCTGGAGAAGGGCACCAGCTTCGGGGCGCCCTGCGTGCTGGAGAACGAGCTGGCCGAGCTGGTGATCGCCGCCGTGCCGTCGGTGGAGATGGTGCGCTTCGTGAACTCCGGCACCGAGGCCTGCATGGCGGTGCTGCGGCTGATGCGCGCCTTCACCGGCCGGGAGAAGGTGATCAAGTTCGAGGGCTGCTACCACGGCCACGCCGACATGTTCCTGGTCAAGGCGGGTTCCGGGGTGGCCACCCTCGGCCTGCCCGATTCCCCCGGGGTGCCGCGGGCGGTCACCGCCGGCACCCTCACCGCCCCCTACAACTGTCTGGAATCGGTCAAGGAGCTGTTCGCCAACAACCCGGGTGAGATCGCCGGGGTGATCCTGGAGCCGGTGGTGGGCAATGCGGGCTTCATCACCCCCGAGCCCGGCTTCCTCGAGGGCCTGCGGGAGCTCACCAAGGAGAACGGCGCCCTGCTGGTGTTCGACGAAGTCATGACCGGCTTCCGCATCGCCTACGGCGGCGCCCAGGCCCGCTTCGGGGTCACCCCTGACCTCACCACCATGGGCAAGGTGATCGGCGGCGGCCTGCCGGTGGGGGCCTACGGCGGCCGGGCCGACATCATGGCGATGGTGGCGCCGGCCGGGCCGATGTACCAGGCCGGCACCCTGAGCGGCAATCCCCTGGCCATGACCGCCGGCATCAAGACCCTGCAGCTGCTGAAACAACCCGGCAGCTACGAGCGGCTGGAAACCATCACCCGCCGGCTCAGCGACGGCATCCAGGCCGCCGCCGCCGAGGCGGGCGTGCCCTGCTGCGGCGGCAACATCAGCGCCATGTTCGGCTTCTTCCTCTGCGAGGGGCCGGTGCGCAACTTCGAGCAGGCCAAGGCCGCCGACACGGCCCGCTTCGGCCGCCTGCACCGCGCCATGCTCGAGCGCGGCGTTTACCTGGCACCGAGCGCCTTCGAGGCCGGCTTCACCTCCCTGGCCCACAGCGACGCCGACATCGACGCCACGATCGAGGCCTTCCGCGACGCCTTCGCTGCGATTGCATGAGCGGGGGCCTGACGGCCACGGCCAGCCTGCTCAGTAGTTGCTGCTGACGCGGATCGTCAGGGTGCGCTCCTCCGGATCCAGCACGGCGAGCATGAAGTCGTTCACGTCGTCCCGCAGGGGGCCGATGATCCGCTTGGGTGCCCCCATGATGTTGTCGCCGGCGGTTCGGATCTGATAGAGCCCAGCCCGCGGCAGCGGCGGCAGCGAGGCCTGGAAGCGCTCCAGCGGGGTGCCCGTGTGCTGCGCCGCGTCGGGCCGCGATGTGATCGCCGTGCGGATGCCCGCCAGGTGCCGGAGTTCGGCCGCGGGGATCGGCAGCGGCCGCCAGCGGCCTGAACGCAGGGCGCCGCGGCTGAAGGTTTCGGCAGCAGCCGGGCTCAGCCGGAACACCATCGTGATCTTGAGCCCCTCCCGGCCAAACCAGCCGGGTTCTTCGGGCGAGGCGGCGTAGAGCACCACGCTGGCGCCCCAGGGCACGGCGAACTCCCGCCGCAGGGCCAGCTCATCGGACTGGCGGGTGCTGCAGCCCGCCAGGGTGGCGCAGCCCACCGCCAGCAGCAGGACCGGCGCCAGCAAAGGCAACGGGCAAGGCCGGGCTGCGGGGGTGCGAGGCATCGGCAAGCTCTGCATCATGGAAATTGTGTGGCGCCACAGGACGCCCAGCACCGGAGGTCACCATGGGCAGCGCAGGGATCGGTTTGCGGCCATGGCTGGCCGTTCCGGCCGTCCTGATCGCTCTGGTGGGGTGTCAGGGCGCGCCCGAACGGCTCTCGATGCAGGGGCTGGTGCGGCAGCTCGAGGGAGGGCCGTTCCAGTTCCGCGCTGAGGGCGACCGCTGCAGCCTGCGCCGGCCCGCAGCGTTTCCCGCCAGCCTGTTCACCTGGCTCCTGGAAGGCGATGACGACCTCATCAGCCCTGCGGATGCGGCCCGGTGTCTCGGCCAGCTGGGTCCGGCCGCCCGCGCCGCCGTGCCTGCGCTGCTGCAGGCCCTCAACTCCGGGCCCGAGGATCGCGACACCGGCCATGGCACCACAGGGGTCGGCGTCATCTCCGTCAGGAGCGCGGTGATCGAGGCCCTCGGGCGCATCGGCGACGGGCGAGCCCTGGGGCCCCTCGCCAGGGTTCTGGCCACCCAGCCGGCCTATGCCCGGGTCACCCTGGAGGCCATGCAGGCGCTGGGTCCGTTGGCCAGCGGCCAGGCCGGCCTGATTGCCGAGGTGCTGGAGGCGCGGATCGCCGACCGGGCGGGGCGCGCCCGGGCCTGCCTACAGGCCGTGCTGGCCCTGGACCAGGACCTGGCGAGACGGGCGGTGGTGGAACGTCTGGAGCGGCAACACCCCAACCGCACTCGGCACGTGTTTCAGGAAGCGGAGGTGGCAGCCGCCTTGCGCAGCCTCGACCGCCGCTCGCCTGAGTACCGCAAAAACCGTGAGGGAGTGTGCCGCGATCAGGTGGCGGAAGCCGCCCTTCGGGCCCTGGCGGCGATTCGCTGCGCAACCTGTCTTCCCCCGATCGTTTCGGCCCTGAGGGAGCCCTGGCTGGCGACCGCCGCCGCCTGGGAACTGGGGCGGATCCGGCCCCTCCCGCCCGCCGCCGTGCCTGCCCTGCGGGCCGTGATCACCTCACCCAGCCATGGTGCCCTGGCCCGGGAGGGCGCCAGGACGGCCCTGCTGGATTCGGATCAATGAGACTGGAGCGATGGATGCGATGCCACCGACCGCGCTCCTCGCCACAGCCAGCGGCCTCCAGGGGCCCTGGGCCTGGATGGCGCGGGTCACGGCCCGGCGGCGCCACCGGCTGCGCGGCACGCCGCAGCGCCGGCTTCTGGCCTATCCCCTCTGGATAACAGGACTGGGCCTGGGCTGCATCCTGCTGTTCTCCCTGTGCGCCTGGTTCGCCTGGCATTCGCCGCCCGCCCGCGGCGGTCCCAGGGCGGCCCTTGTTTTCCTGATCTTCGTGCTGCTCGGGGTGGTGCTGGTGGTGTCCTCCCTGGCGGACACGTTCGTGCTCGATGGGGCGGGCCTGGAGCGCCTGCGTTTCGGCCGCTCGCGGCGCATCGCCTGGGGCGAGGTCGTGCGGGTGGCGCTGCCCTGGGGCGGTCAGGGGATCCGGCTCGAGGCCAGCGATGGGCGCAGCCTGGAGCTGGCCGAGCTGCTGGATGGCTTCGGTCTGCTCTGCGATGCCCTGCTGCTGCGGGTGCCAGCGGAACTGCGGGTGGATCCCGAGGCCTCCCTGCTGGTGCTGCGGGGCGCTTCGCTGGAGCCCGAGGCCCTGCAGCTCGCCTATGCCCGCTGGTTCGAGGCCGAGGAGGCCGAGCCCCCCGAGGGGATGGGCCCCGCCGAGGGCGTGCTGGCCATGGGCCGCGCCTTCGGCGCGCGCCTGCTCTGGCACCAGGGCTCCTTCCTGCCGTTTGAGGCCCGCTGGACGGTGGACGGCAGGCCCCGGCTCAGCCATGGCGAGCCCCGGGGCGAGGATCCCGGTTATGCGAGCTTTCGGATGGAGGGCCGCGAGGTGGTGATTGTGAGCGATGAGGGCACCAGGCGCGAGAGCCTGGATGCCTGAGCAGGGCGGCAATGGGGGGCTGGTGATCGCCCGGTGATTGGAAGGCCCGGTTACTGGAAGGTCTGGTTACTGGAAGGCGTTGATGGGAGGCTTGCCGGGATCGCTGAGGAAGCGCCCACCGAACACGCACTTGCCCCAGCGGCCGGTGTCGCAGCATGTGAACGAGGCCCGTTTCTCCACCGTGGAGCCCGGCCTGAAACCCCTGCAGGGATCGGCAGCCTGGCTGGGAGCCATCCAGCGGTCGCCACGGTTGTCGGTGACCAGGGCACCGGTGTAGAGGCGCCGGATTGTGGGTGCACCCACGAGTACCCCGGGCCCGTCCAGGCGGACAGGGGTGCGCACCTCCGGGTCGCTGTCGGCCTGGATGGCCGTACAGGAGCGCACCGCGATCCGCACCGTGGTCCCCGCCTCCGGCAGCAGGCAATCCGCCAGACCCCTGGCCGGGAGGATCAGGCCCAGGGCGACCGCCATGATCGCGCTGGACGCAGCAGGGCCGCGGCGGGCCGAGTTGGGGTTGGGGTTGGTGATCATGGCGCTGGGGGAAAGGACAGCGTTCTGGGGATCAGCTGGCGGATCTCGGCCAGCCGGGTGATGCCTTCGTAGGCGTCCTCGCTGGCCAGCAGCAACCACGGCAGCGCGGCGACGGGCCTGTTCATGCCGAAGGAGGCGGCAGCGGATCTGGATCCCCACCCTCGCTGCCAGCCCGGAAGATGGCGAGAACGTCCTCCCGGAGCCGGCCGAGGCTCTCCACGCACAGCGGCAGGGTTGCCCGGCCCTGCAGGGCGATCGGCTCGTCGGCCCCCTCTCCGTACCAGTGCAGGAGCAGGCCAACGGTCGCGGTGTGGCGCTCCCTGAGCATGTCGGTGAGCAGGCGTTCCCAGTCTGTGACCCCGGCCTGCGGATGAAGCCCCGAACGGTGGCTCTGCTGTTGTTCTCGCCAGCGCTGGATCCTGGCTTCACTCCAGCCCCTGCGGCGCAGGGTCGCCTCCTTCCGCTCGCTCGACCTGCGGCGGCGCTCCAGGCGGGCCGCGTTGCGCTCGAGGGCCCCCAGGGCCGTGCCGCAGTCGCAGTGGCCGGCGGTGGTGAGCAGGAGCTGTTCACCGGCCTGCAGTTGGGCTCCAAGAACGGGATTGCTCTGGGGCTTCAGCGCACGGCCGTGATGGGCCATGACCCCGGCCAGGGCGCTGAGATCGGCGGAACTCGGTAGGACGGCGCTGATGAAGTGGCACATGCCATGGCCGGCTGCGCTCAGCTGCGGCCGGGTCGTGAAGTTGACCCAGCAGTCTGATGCGGGCCAACAGGAGCTGGCGTGCGCGGCCACCACGAAGGCGTCAGCCTGGCTGGTGCAGGGCCTGGATCAGCTGCCCATAGGCTTCCCGTTCACCGGCCGCGTGCTCCACAAAGGCCCTGATCGCGGCGGCCTGGCGCCGGAGGGGGCGCGGGCCGGCGTCAGTGTCGGCGAGGACCCACACCGCGAGCACCCCTTCGCTCAGCCTGAAGGCGGCGGTGCAGAGCCCGTTGCCGTCCGGCGCGCAGTGCAGGGCGGGCGCCTGGCCCACAGGGCGCAGGCGCTGCACCACCTCTCGCACGTCTTCCTCCTGACCACCGATGCTGCCCAGGCCGTTCGTCGGGATGAGGGCGCTGGGCACGATCAGGGTGAAGCGCCTGAGGTTGTCTGGGAACAGGTCGGAGCCGCTGCACTGCCGGCGCGCCCAGCGCTGCTGGAGCTTGCCGCACAGCTGCGGGATGGCGACCGATTCATCACGGGCGCTGTCCTGGAACGTGCTGTATCCCGTGAGGGTCACCGTGAGGCTGGAGACCGGCAGCACCTGGCCCCGGCTCGCCGAGCCGCGAGCTCGTGCTGCCCATAGGAACAGGGCCAGAACGATGGTTTCGCACAGGGCCGCTCCACCCGATCGATTGCCACCACCGGCAGCTGGAGTCGATGGGGGCCGATCCGCAGGCGCGCCGTCCGGGCCAGGGTGTCAATCGGCGGTGGCTCTCGCCCAGGCCCGCTGCAGCCGGGCAGGCAGGCCACCACGGCGAGGGCGCCGAGAGGGAGGAGGCTTCGCATCAGACCCCGCAGAGCTCGGCATGACAACTCCTAAGTGTCCCTGGCTCTGGAAAGAAGTAGCCTGGTGTCTCGTCCCGGAGATTTGCGAGCAAAGTCGCTGCAGCTTCTCCAGGATTGATTCCGCCGTCGCCGTCCAGTTGAACCGGCCCTTGGTCTTGTTGTAA
>Ga0247833_1000744_pt1 | contig 57250 bp, 48 predicted proteins | sample LaCruzMarch2015__7_FD_187117 | JGI IMG/M metagenome (GOLD analysis project Ga0247833, IMG submission 187117) | Freshwater microbial communities from meromictic Lake La Cruz, Castile-La Mancha, Spain - LaCruzMarch2015_8m | ecosystem: Environmental > Aquatic > Freshwater > Lake | place: Spain...
GATATGAAACAGTGTTGTTTACTCCTAAAAGATTAAATACTTCCAAACTCAATGAAAAAGTTTTGAAATTTCTAAATATGGAAGTCTTTTTTGCAGGTTTATCTGCTGAAATAAAATGCTTAGAAAAACCGATATCCACTCTTCTGTATGGTGGAATTCTTAGTGTATCTCTGTATCTGTTGAAATCAGGTGGACCAATTGGAAGTCTTGAACCATAAACCAAAGTAATTTGCATACTTAAACTTGGATTCTTTGGCAAATAATCTTGGAAGAATAAACTAAAATTGAATCGCTGATCAGTTGGTCTTGGAATATAGCCTGGCTCAACTCTTTGAGAATCTGCAACTTCTTTATCGTTCGTAAATCCAGGGATTATTTTTTCACCTTTTGCATTAAAATAGTTGTAATAAAAATCATTTCTAATGTCTTCTTTGGTTTGCATAATACTCATAGAAGCCCAACTTTGAACTCCTTTTACAAACTCACCATTCACTTTCATATCTATTCCGGCAGCATATCCATCGCTTATGTTTTCTGCATAATACCTAACTCTTACGTTGTCAATTTCATAAGGAACAAGATTTTTCAATATTTTAAAATATGTTTCAGCATAAAAACTAAATGGTCTGTTCCAAGCTTTGAAGGTAAAATCAACTCCTGAAATAAAATGTATACTTTCCTGAGCTTTTAAATCAGTATTTATTACTCCTTTTAAATCTCTTAATTCTCTATAAAACGGAGGCTGAACATACCTTCCTGCTGCAGCTCTGAAGGTAATATCTCTGTTCCAATGCAATGGACGCATAGAAAGTACTAACCTTGGGCTTACAATAAATTGCTCGTTTAAAGTCCAGTAATTAGCTCTTATTCCGCCAGTTATCGCGTATTCTATGCTATCTTTCCTCCATCGATAATTATCTTGAAAATATCCTTGAAAACGATTTGAATTTAATGTGGTTTCTGAACGAACCACGTCATTCAGTATAATTGAATCTCCATTTAAAGGCAAAGAATAGCCAGCAGAGTCTATCATTTTCCATTCATTCAAGCGGTCCTGAATAGCTTCGTGTTGCGCGCGGGCTCCCCATTGATAATAATGTTTACCTTTTTCAAGATATCCTTTCAATTCAACATTATAAACCTGATAGTTTAATTGATTTCTCAAATAAGTTTGATAAGATCCAACTCCTCTATTAAAAGCAACATCTCCAAAATTTTCTTTACTTAAATCTCTCTCTAGTTCATTAATAAAATATTGACCTTGTACATCAGATTTCTCAGATTCATCACTATTAAATGCAGAAGCAATGAGTTTTAATTTGAACTTATCATTAAATCTGTAAGTACTTGTTAAAGCGCCCATTGAGGTAGCAAATCTTGTTTGTTCTTTGCCATCGAAAAATACCCTTAACTGCAAAGCTTGATTGATACTTCCAAATTCTGTAGTTTGATTAGATGGGAAAATGCGGTAATTATTTACTGCATAATTACTCAAGAAATCAACGTCCCATTTATCGGTAATGTTATATAAAACATAAGCCTGAATATCAGTAAACGCAGGTCTGTATTCACCTTGTACATCCAAACTATTTAATAAATATTGAGTAGTTCTGTAGCGCGCGCCAATCATTCCCGAAAGCCTGTAATCTTTAGTAGAACTTTCTAATTGAAGCGAACCTCCTAAAATACTAGCGGAGCCTGAACCAGCAAATTTCTTGGGCCTTTTATAAGTTATATCTAAAACAGAAGATAGTTTATCTCCATATTTCGCTTCAAATCCGCCAGCCGAGAATTTCAAACTCTCTACCATCGAAGGATTTGCAAAACTCAGTCCTTCTTGTTGTCCTGCGCGAACCAAAAAAGGTCGGTAAATTTCAACATCATTTACATATACCAAATTCTCATCATAATTTCCTCCTCTCACAGAATATTGAGAACTTAATTCATTATTAGAATAAACACCTGGTAAAGTTTTTAAAACCATTTCGATACCTCCACCAGGGCCAGTAATGGTTGTGGCAATCATTGGGTCTAGCCTTTTTATAAAATTCTCACGGTCGCCTCTATCTACCACTTCAAACTCAGACCTGTCGTAGGTTTTTTGACTCAAAATTTTGTTGATGGTCTTTTTTTCTCCTTCTTTTACATTTATTGTGATAGTGTCTGAAATATATCCAAAAAGATAGAATACAACTTTAACTGGTTTTGAGGCAGGAATGCTTAAGTCGTAAAGTCCATCAGCATCTGTATTATCAACTATTCTGGTATCATTTAGTAAGTAAACTGCAGCGCCTGAAAGTAAATTCCCTTGTTCTCCGGTAACTTTTCCTTGAATGGTGGCTTTTTGACCAATTAATATTGTTGGATAAAGGCAAAATGAAAACAATAAAGCAATAATAAACCTCATTAAGATATTATGGTTGTAAGTGTATGTTGTATTATTTATCTGTAGATTTTCTTTTAAAATCGCCATTTTTCCATGCCTGAACAAACTTAGCCCAAGCAATAGGATTGAGTAAATTATTCATCGGAATTTGTCCTGCATTATACAATTTAGTATTAAATTGTTGTGTTGAATTCTTATAGTTCATACTTGCATCCATAGGCATTGTAGACGAAATTGAAATAATCTTGTCTTGAGATAAATTTTTCCTAGCTCTTTCTAAATCATCATCTGGCACTTGCAGATTCACAAATGCAATTTCAAATTGCTCTTTCGTTGGCCAAGGAAAAATTACTGTTTCTCTTAAAAGAATCGTGTCTTTTTGAAGCATTTGAATAATAGAATAATGATTTTCTTTTAAATCTCCCGGAATAATATATTGCGAGCGTCTAAAACCCAAAGAAGAGAAAACTATTGTGTCGTAGGTTTCTGCCACTACTGAAAAGAAACCAAAGTAATCGCTCATAGTGCCATGATTAGAGCCTTTGAGTGAAATATTTGTATATGGAACAGGTTGTAAGCTATCGCCATTTACTACAACTCCTGAAAATTGTATAACTTTTTTGTCTGTCTGGGCATTACTCAATTGAATGCAGCAAATCAGCAATATTATAAGAGAATAAATCTTTTGCATATGTAAAGCAAATGTAAAAGAAATAAGGGCTTTAATCTTGTTTTATTGTTTTTCAATTAACTTTTTTACTCACAATCAATCATTTTGCATAGGTTCGCAGTCATGAAATCACCTTGGATTAAAAAAACACTAAAAATAATTGGAATATTATTGCTATTTATTTTGCTACTTGTTTCATTTCGAAGGCCGCTCATGAGATGCGTCAGCAATTACTTAATAGATGAAGATCAATTGAGCAAAGCGGATGCAATTTTTGTATTAAGCGGAAATCCAGGCGATAGAGCAAAAGAAGCTGCAAAATTGTTTAGTTCTGGATTTGCTCCCAAAATTATTTGCACTGGAGAAGCTATTCCAACTCTTTTTGAAGTAATAAATGTTAAAATGGATGAAGCAACTTTAAGTGAAATTGCACTCAAAAAGGAAAATGTTGATAGCAACAAAATTGAAGTCATTCATGTAGGAACTAGCACCCGAGAAGAAAGTCATGCAATTTTAAATTACTGTCAACAAAATGGAATGAAAAAAATAATTGTTGTTTCTGATAAATTTCACACCAACAGAATTAATTATGCTTTTCGGGCTATTTTTGAAAAAGGTGGAATTGAAATAATTTTAAGAGGTGCGCCAAGTAGCGCTTATAAAGAAGATAATTGGTGGGCAGAAGAAGCTGGTTTATTAATGGTGAATAATGAATATGTGAAGTTATTTTATTATTATATTCATTACTAATACAACGCTGCTAAACAATTTGATTTTATTTATGTTCTTTGCAGCATATTATATTTAGAATGAAATTTACCGTATTATCTTCAACGAATCGTTTAGGGAATTTAACTGAAAAAGTTGCCCTGAAGTATGTTGAAAATTTAAGTTCCAAAGGATTTGAAGTCGATTATAAAGACCTTACAAATGTTCCCTCAGATGCATTAAATGATGGAATGTATAGAAAAGCTGCACATCCCTTAAGAGATTTCGGACATGATATATTCCTGTCTTCCGATTATTTTATTATTGTAATACCAGAGTATAATGGCAGTTTCCCCGGTATTTTAAAATTAGTGGTTGATGCTTGTGACCCATCAATATTTAAAAATAAAAGATTTGCCTTGGCTGGTGTAGCCTCTGGTAGGGCTGGCAATTTAAGAGGAATGGACCATTTTACAGCTGTTTTACACTATCTACAAGGCGAGGTTTATTCGGTAAAGCAGCCATTCTCTCAAATTAAAGGGCTATTAAATGCAAATCAAGATTTATTGGATGAAAATTCTTTGCAAATGATTGATAATCAAGTTAAAGGGTTTTTAAATTTCAATGGTTTGAATTTAAATTCAGTATAGTTTTTCCAATTAAAAAACAACTATATTTGACCCATATTTATACTCGTATGGATCAAATATTTACGTTTTCATCCGAAGCTTTATTTATCGCAAGGGTTTCGGTTTCAGTTTTTTTTGGAATTTTGTTTATTCAATCTGGTTTTGATAAGGTCTTTAATTTTAGGGAAAATCTTTCTTATTTGTATGACCACTTTTCTAAAACTTTTATAGGAGCAGCTGTTCCAGTTGTATTCATTATTATTACAGTTTTCGAAGTTTTGGCTGGTTTAACTTCTGCATACGGTGCAGTAGAACTTATCATACACAAACGTACTGAAGTGGCTCTATTGGGAATAGAACTATCAGTACTTTCACTTTTGTTTCTGTTTTTTGGATTGAGAGTAGCTAAAGACTATCCAGGAGCTACAAGTTTAGTTGCTTACTTTTCTGCAAGTATAATTTCATTGTTTATACTTGCCTAAAAATATACAAATACTTTAGATGAAAGTTAGTTTAATAAGTACTTTCTAGTTCTAAATATTTCCTAAATCCTCGAATTCAACATTCGACCAAGAATCTTTTTCTGAAGCAACTTCTTCAGATTTTACTTCCGCTAATTCAGGTTTTCTTGCCTCAGTTTTATTATTGTTTGCTATAAAATCTAAAGCATCATTTAATCCTTCTGTAAATTTTTCAAAATCCTCTTTATACAAAAACACCTTGTGCTTTTCGTAAAAGAAGGTTCCGTCATCTCTAAACCTTTTTTTACTTTCTGTTATTGTTAAATACAAATCTTCGCCTTTTGTGCTTTTTACATCGAAAAAGTAAGTTCGTTTTCCTGCTCTTACTGGACGAGAGTAAATTTCTTCTCGTTCTCCCTGTTCATTATACTCCATATACTTATTTTGAGTGATAGTTTGATAAATTGTAGCGCCCAAATATATCTTTATTTATTCTAATTTGCACTACATTCTAAAAAATCTCAGCCATTTATCAACAAATACTTAAGTGCTTCAATTGTTTTACCTTCAGTAATTAACTGTTTAGCAATACGATGGGATGCAAAATCGGAACTAACTTCAGATTGCATGCTAATTTCATATTCGTCAGAATCTTTAAAAGACTGTAATTCTTCTTTATTAGGCAAGGTTTCTACATTTCCCAATTTCCCTAAATCATTTCCTGTTAATATTGGAGAAAACCTTATAGAATGGGGCAAAGCGTCAATACCTATTCCCATAGTTGTTAATGGCTTTTCAACTTCAAAGAGCGCAGCTCCATTTGCTCTACAATACCAATTTCCTCCCATTCTTGCAATAAGGTCAATTTTAAATGGATCAATCTGCTTTTTCTCATTTAATATATTATCATGAATGTGCACCTTTAACACTTCACAAAATATCAAATTACCAGCTCCTCCCTCATTTCCTAATGCCATTATTTTGTTTACTTTACATTCAAACTGCACAGGCGATTCCTTCACCCTAAATGGCCTAACTAAATCACTTTCTATTGCTGTGAAACCTGCCTTTTCAAACTCATTTACATATTTTGGATATTCAGTACTCGATAGCGAAGTTTGCTCAACCATTGAAAAGTTAACTACATTAATAACCACTTCGGGCACTTCAATCACATTCTCTAAAGTATGTTTTGTAGTGTTATCTCTTACGCGTCTTGCAGGTGAAAAAATTAAAATTGGAGGTGCTGCACTGAAAACGTTAAAAAAACTAAAAGGACTCAAATTCGGATTTCCTTCCTTATCAATTGTGCTTGCAAATGCTATTGGTCTTGGACCTATCGCATTTTGAAGAATTTGTTGCACCTGCATGGTATTCAGGTCTTTAATTTCGTATTCCATCTTGTTTTTTTAATAAATTAATTTGAAATTTTTGAAAAAATACATGCCGCCTGATGTCCTCCAAATCCAGAAGTATTGCACAATACATGGCGAAGTTCTGCTTGCTCGTTTTCATAACTAAGATTTAAATCCTTGAATTCGATTTCATCTTTTTCTATTCTATTGGGAATTACACTTTGCTCTTTAATTGATTTCACGGCCATTACAGCTGCTAATGCTCCAGAAGCTCCTAGTAAATGCCCCATTGAATTTTTGATGCACATTAAATAAACATCTTTTAATTTCAATTGAAAAGTGTTTTTTAAAGCAATATACTCAGATTTATCGCCAAGTTGAGTAGATGTTGCATGAGGGAATATCGCATCAATATCAGTATAACTTAATCGAGCAGTTTTTAAACAATTCTGAATATTGATGCCAATGCCATTTTCATTTGGATGCACAAAATGATGCGCATCATTTAAACTACTGCAAGCGCTGAGTTTAGCAATTGTAGGTAAATTATGCTTTTTCGTTTCATTTTCTGCACCAATTACCATTGTAGCAGCTCCTTCACCCACAACAAATCCATCTCTAAATTTTGAAAAGGCTTTTGCTGAATTTTCTGGGAATTGATTATTTCTTGAAAGTGCTCCCATCGAAGAAAAGCCTGCAATTACTGAAGGAGTAATTGGTGCCTCCGAACCCCCTACAATTGCAAAATCGCATAGTCCTGCATTTATATAAACTTGGGCAGTTTGCAATGCCACAATCGAACTTGAGCAAGCGGCAGTTATTGACATGTTTACGCCCTTAATTTTGAAATATTGAGCAATCCATCCAACAGGAGCATCGTTTAAAATTTTTATTTGCTGAAAAACCGGATATTTATCAGGAATTGCAGCAAGTTTTGAGCCTTGTTCGGTGCTTTCAATTCCACCATTTCCAGATGACCAAAAAAGTCCGATTCTATCTGTGGATACAATTGAAGAATTTAATCTTGATTGCTTTAATGCTTCATCAACTGCAGCAATTGCATACCAAGAAATCCTATCCATTTTATGAATATCTTTCTTATTGATAATTTCATTTGGATTAAAATCTTTTATTTCAGCTGCAATTTTAGTTTTAAAACCATTGGTATCAAACCTTGAAATTTGCTGAATTCCTGATTTTTTTAATATAAGATTATTCCATATTTCTTCAACTGAATTACCCAGAGTAGAAATAGCACCAATTCCCGATACTACAATAGATTCCAAAAGAAACTAAATTTTCTTACCATAAGCTAAGTCGCCAGCATCACCTAATCCAGGAACTATGTATGACTTAACTGTTAACTCCTCATCAACAGCACCAAGCCAAAAAGTGGTATTTTCCGGGAAATGACTTTTCACGTAATTTAAACCTTCAAGAGATGCAATTAAACCAATGATATGGACATGTTTTGGTTTTCCCATTTTCAGCATCGCCTTGTATGCAAGCAACATAGATTGTCCAGTTGCGAGCATTGGATCACATAAAATCAATACTTTGTCGTCTAAAGCAGGACTGCTTAAATATTCAATTTTTATTTCGAATGTTGAGTCTTTGTGATGTTTTCTGTACGCAGAAATAAAAGCATTTTCTGATTTGTCGAAATAATTAAGTAAACCTTGATGAACAGGTAAACCGGCCCTTAAGATGGTTGCAATAACAGGTTGATTTTTTATCACTTGACATGGCGCAATTCCTAGTGGAGTTACCACTTCACTTACTTCATATTCTAAAGTTTTACTTATCTCGTAGGCAAAAATTTCTCCCAACCTTTCTAAGTTTCTTCTGAACCTCATGCTGTCTTTTTGAATTTCAATATCACGAAGTTCAGAAATAAAAACACTTACTAACGAATTGTAATTGCCTAGAATATTTGCCATTGCTTTTTACTTTTTAAATAAACGGATGTAGAAAGGTAAGTTATTTTTTTTCAAATGTAAGTAGTTAAATTCTTTAGCACCAAATCCTGAATAAAATTGATACAATCCTTCATTATCGCTGCCTTCGAAATCAAAATAAGCAATATGTTTAGGCGCATTTTCTATATAATTACTAATTAAAAATGGCAAAGCTCCTTTTACTTTTCCTTCTTGTGAATTTCCAGAGAAAATAAATGTAGCAGTTTGTTTATATTCTAAAACAACTGCACCAGTTAGTAACACACCCTCTTCATTATACACTCCAATGCAAATTCCTATTTTACGCAAACTGCTCATGTGATAAAGCTCATCTAAAAGCGAATAATATTTGAAATCCCAGTTTCCAATATTCGTTTCATTATAATTTTGAAACAACTTAATAACTGACCTTATAGATGCTGAACTTACTTTTAGATTTGATTTTATAGCTTTATTTATTTTTCTTTTTATTCCTTCGCTAAAAGCGGATTTTACCTCATTCGTTTGATTTTCGAGTTTAAGGATTAAGTTTTTTCTCTCAGTAATTATAAAATTTGCTCTATTTTCATAATTATTATAATGATTTAGTTGATATTCAATTAAGTCATAGTTTGATTCAAGATGCTTTATAAAATGATTGCAGATTTCTTCCGTAAAAGGTCCTGGACCATAAATACCTAATTGTTGAACGAAAATAGGAGTTGGTAAATATCTAAAACCAAATTTTTTCTTTGAAGGAAGCGGCATTAACCATTTATAATCTTCGCTAATTAATGCGTCCCATTTATTTTTAGTTACAACATCTAAGTACCAAAAATTAGCATAAATATTTCCATTTTCAGCTTTAAGTAAATTTTCATTCCATAAAACCTGATTTATTTCATCGTGCTTTATAAAATTCAATTCTGGCAATTCATCCATATCTAATTCAAAGATAATTTTATTAAATCCTCATAAACTTTTCTCCATCCTTTCCATCTTTCATTTTCTGCAAAAGATTCATTGTGCCATACTGTAATAAATTCACCATTTACATTTTTCACACTTTCAATTATAGGTTTAATTAAGGCGATACATTCGCTGGGCTCTAATTTTAAATAATCTTTTAATGTACCATCCATTACTGCAAACGGATGTAATTTTAAATGTGTTTCAATTTCTAAATCTAAATCGTAAAAAAAATAAGGTGTTGCCAAACTTGCTCTGAAACCTATAAATTGCGCATAACCCATGGTGTAATCATCCGTAATGTCTGATTCTACAAGCTTTTGATAAGTTTCTGGTAATGTCATTTTTAGAAAATGCTGCCTACTTAGGTGTATTTCTTGGTGAAGTATAAAACCCAACCTTGCAATTTCATTTTTGAGTTTTTTTTCATCTTCATTAGATGCATAGGAAGGATGAATGCCAACTTCACCATAATCTTCAACGAGTTTAATTAAACTCTGCATATATTTATTTTGGTGAGGTACATTTTTATCATATAACGCATAATTACCCAAAAGAAAGAAGAAAATACAGTTCAAATCATATTTTTCTATCAAATTAATTTGATATTGATAGGTATCATAAGGATCTGGAATAAGTCTAAACAAAACTTTTATTCTTTCAGAAAAACGCTTGAAATTGAAATTTATCAAGTCAGCTAGTATTCCTGAGCCAACTCTTATGAAGCCTTTATGTTTATAAGCCCATGCATTGTCAATATCTATTGTAGGAATGAATTTATATTTCCTTTCCTTTGTTTTTAAATCACTATATTTATCTGTTAATTTTTTTTTTATTTCCTTAGCCCATTCATTAATAACAGGGCGTTCTAGGAATCCATGTACATAAGCAACACTTTGAGAGGCGTCAAACCGCCCGTGTTCATCTTTTATATGAGGTAAATATTCCTCATACCTGCTGGCTAGAAAAAAACCTGCAGCAAATGGATCAAATGGAAAAGCCGAATTCTTTAAAGTCGGATAAAACACCTTAGTATTATTCCAGAATAGAAAATCTGGTTCCTGAACAATTATTCCTGTTTCAAATAATAATTCAGTAGCATAAAAAAACACCTCGTCTTCAATTTTATGTTTACTATAATTAATTTTTATTCCAACATACTTCTTAAATGCATCTAAGTCTGTTGTTAATTCGAAATCTATTCCAATAATCTCTTTAAAATAAAGTTTAAATGTATATTTACTTCTGGATGTAATTTTATGCGTGTAAATTAATACCATTCAGCTTATTTTTTATTACTCCAAAGAGTTTCTAGGATAAATTCTGCAGCATTACCTTCCCCAAATATAGGCATAAATTTAAGTTCATTTATATTATTGTAGTAATAATTAAATGCTTCATTTATTTTTTCAGGGTTGGCATCACAGATTTTCGCAGCACCATTTTCAACCAATTCTACCCATTCAGTTTCAGGTCTTAATATAATGCAAGGTTTTTTAAAGAAATATGCTTCTTTTTGAACCCCTCCAGAATCAGTAATTACCATCATTGATTTTTTTTCTAAAACTATCATTTCAAAAAAAGATGCAGGAGGAATTATTTCAATAATATTATTTTCTAAATAATTTTTATTTACTTCATTTAGCAATTGGTCTATCATTTTTTGAGTGCGCGGATGCACTGGTAAAATGATTCGTATTTTATTTTCAATGGCAATCTTCGACAACGATTCAAACAGTTGATTAATCCTTTTTTCATCATCCGTATTATTATTCCTATGAATTGTAGCCAGTATAAAAGGAGAACCTTCTAGGTTCAATCTGTTTGAAATATCAGTTTGATTATCTGCAATATCTGCAAAATAAAGACTGTTGTCGTACATCAAATCGCCACATTGAAAAATTCCAGGATTATCCGCAGAAAACGGTGCATTGGTTTCTTTAAATCCTTCTTTTAAAAGATTGTTATAGCCTGTAGGAGTTGGAGAAAAAAGCAAGGTAGAAACATGGTCACACAAAATTCTGTTTACTTCCTCTGGCATAGATTTATTATATGATCTTAAACCAGCCTCTATGTGTGCAATTGGCACATGAATTTTTGATGCTGCAATCGCTCCAGCCAACGTCGAATTTGTATCACCATATACAACTAACCAGTCTGGTTTTTCAGATTCGAGCAAGTTTTCTATTCCAGAAATCATATTTGCAGTTTGTTTTCCATGACTTCCTGAGCCAACTGCAAGGTTATAATTAGGTTGAGGAATGCCCATTTCGCTAAAAAAAACATCAGACATATTAGGATCGTAATGCTGACCTGTATGTACAATTATCTCATTTACTGGATGATGTGATTGTTTGATCGCTCTGCTCAATGCAGCAGCTTTTATAATTTGAGGTCTGGCCCCAATGATTGTAATTATTTTCATTGCTGGTAAAAGTAGGAAAAATGCTATTTTCGAAGAAAAATTTCAGATGAAAAATTTCTTTTTCCGAATTTTAATTTCAGCAATTTCAATTATTATAGTTGTAAATGTTATTCCAGGTGTGCATGTAGACGGATTTTCTGCTGCTTTTATGGTTGCATTGGTGCTTACATTTTTAAATGCTTTTCTAAAACCAATATTGTTGATTCTGACCATTCCAATTACGCTCTTATCATTTGGACTCTTTTTATTTGTTTTAAATGCTGTAATTATACAGATTGCAGACTATATATTAGAAGGATTTCGATTAGATAATTTTTGGTATGCATTGCTTTTTAGTATTATTTTATCAATAGTTAATTCTCTACTTGAAAGTATATTTGGAGCTAAAACTAAAACAGAAGAAAATGATTGAAAATTCTCCAATTTTTCAGATGTTTAAAACCATAGCAGACGCTTCCCGAGAAGTTGTTTTAATAACCTCTTATCAGTTGAAAGGGGCTGGCGATATTGAGATTGTTTTTTGCAATAAAGCATTTGAATTGGTTTTTAAAAAAGAAGCAGAAAATAGCATTGGTAAAGGAGTTTTAAATATTTTAAATATTCAAAATGATAATGTAAAAAGAAAATTAGAAGATTTAATATTAAAAGGGGAGTCAATAGATAAAATGGATTTATTTGTTGGTGTTGAGTTCAATAAAAAGATTTGGATTAATTTTAATATTCAAACTTTCACTGAAAATAATATTCAATTTAATATTTGGAAACAAAATGATTATCATACTGAAAATCCATTTAATTACGAAATAGTATCCGTTGAAAATAAAATTAACGATATAAAATTAAAGATAGAAGAAGGATTAGATCCTATATGTTTTGTTGACATTAAAGGGAGGTTATTATTTGCTAATAGTGTTTTATTAAGAGCTCTTGAATATGATGAACATGAATTATTAAGTATTGGAATTTTATCTGTGCTTGCACAAATTAGTAAAGAAAATGCTATTGACGCCTTTTATGCTACAAGGCAAGGTATTCATCAAAATTATGATGTTGTTTTGGAAACAAAATCAGGAAGTCATTTAAATTATTCAGTTTCAACTTATCCTTTTTTTATTGATGAAAAAATATCGGGTGTTTATTATCATGGAAAAGACACTACTTCGCTTGAGATTTTAATCAAGTCTGAGAGATTAAGTTCTGAAATAAATAGTATCTTATTGAAGAACAACAGTTTTCTTTCAAATATGAATGAAGCAGCAAAACTATTAAGCTTAGCTACAGGATATGAATGTGTAGAAATTTGGTTGCCCGATAAATCATATTTAAAAAGCAGCTTATTTGCTCATTACTACCCAGATGAACCTCAATTTAATAAGTTCTATTCGATATCATCTACCTTGCAACTTAATTTAAAAGAAGATGATGTTTTAATCACCAGAAAAGGAAAAGAAACCTCTAGAAAAGTTACCAATCTTTTTTTGGATGATAATTTTCCAAGAAAACTATGGGCGCAAAATGCTGGATTAAAAGAAGGTATTTCTTTTCCAATATATATAGAAGATAAAATAGTGGCTCATTTTACTTTCTTTTCAGGAAGTATTCTTTTGAATTTTCATTCTAACTTGCAATTGATTAAATTGGTAACAAATAAAATTGCTTCAAATATTCAATATATTCAACAAAAAAATGAATTAAATCAAATTTTTAATTTGTCTCCAGATTTTCTTTGTATCTTGGATATATCTGGAAAATTTATAAATGTAAATAATACATTTATTAACCAATTTAAAATCAATAAGAATGAATTATTTGGAAAGCCTTTCTTATTATTTGTTGATGAAAATGAATACGATTTTATAAATCATAAATTAGTTGAATTAAAGAATGATAAATTAGTAATATTTGAATGTGAGTTTCGAAATCCTTCACTAACTGATAAAACAATTTCTTTAAAATGGTCGCTTTCTTTAGATTCTGACGAAGCAACAATTTATGGTGCAGCAAAAGATATAACCCTTGAAAAAGAATATGAAAAGAAATTAAAAGAAAGTAATGAGAGGTATATTTTGCTTTCGAAAGCTACCAATGATGTGATGTATGAATGGGATATTAATAATGACGTAATATATTGGCAAGAGAGTTTTTCAAAAGTGTTTGGTCATAATATAACTGATTTAAAATCAAGTTATTCATATTGGTCTTCATTTTTGCATCCTGTAGATGAAAGTAGGGTAAAAGGAAATTTTAATTCCGCCAAAATGAACTTAGATACGAATCTGATGAGTGAGTACAGATTCAGAACTGCAGATGGAAGTTATAAGAATATTCTCGACAGAGGTATTTTAATCTATAATGAAAATAATGAATTGACCAAAATGGTAGGTACCATGCAGGATATAACATTGTTAAAAGAGAGTGAAGTTATTTTAGAGCATTTAAACAATGCACTACAGCAAAGGGCCCGTCAATTACAAGATTTGAACAAGGAACTTGAGCAGTTTGCCTATATTGTTTCACATGACTTACAAGAACCTTTGCGCATGATTTCTAGCTTCATGCAACTTTTATTGAGTGAAAATGAAGCAACAAGAACTGAAAAATCAGAACTATATATAAATTTTGCAATTGATGGCGCCAATAGAATGAAAAGGCTGATTCATGATTTATTGACTTATTCTAGAGTTGGGGCAACTGAAGAGGATTTTATAGAAATTGATTGTAACCTTGTTTTGAAGGAAACTCTGCAGATTTATAGTCAAAAAATAGCAGACACTAATGCTCAAATTGTAATATTATCGAAGTTGCCCAATATTAAGGCGATTCATTCTTTAATTGGACAGGTTTTCGATAATTTTATTAGTAATGCACTTAAATATAACGATAAATCATTTCCTATTCTTGAGATTGGTTATGAAGAAAGTCCTACTCACTTTATTTTGAAATTTAAAGATAATGGAATTGGGATTGATTCACGATATTCGGATTTGGTTTTTATGCCATTCAAAAGATTACACAATTTAAAAGAATATTCAGGCACCGGAATTGGTCTTGCAGTTGTAAAGAAAATTGCCGAAAAGCATAATGGACAGCTTTGGCTAGAAAGCACACCTAAAATTGGTAGTACATTCTATATTAGTTTTAAAAAGTAATTATTTGTTGCTTAAATTAACTGATTTGAATCCAAAACGAACCTCCATGCTTCTCTACATTTTTCGTATTAGGATGTTCCCATAACTGCGAAATTAAACTTGAAAGCTCCTTATCTTCACTAATAAAAATGCCAGGGAAAATTGGTTTATATTTTTCTGGATTTGCCAAAATAAAAGCGGCTAATACATATTGCTCTGAATAAAATCTATCGCACATAAATTGTGGATAATCGTATGGCAGATAAATATCGTGAACATGCACGATAACTCCCTTTTTGAGATATGGTAATAGTTCTAGAAAGCAAACTGTGGCATCTGAATTAGGTAAACAACGATGAGAATTATCAATAAATAAGATATCATTTTCTTTTAATCCATTAACTATAAATTGGTAATCTTTAATATTCTCAAGAGGTTCCCTTATAACCTCATCTGCTAAATGGTCTATGTTTGCCCTGGGGAATGGATCAATTGAAATTATCTTGGTATTTAATTTATTTTCAATGATTGACTTTCTAACTACTTTAGTAGAATTTCCTGAGCCTATTTCAATATATTTTTGAGGTTTAAAATGGTTGACAATGGTATATAATGAAACAATATCTAAACCGGGTAAGAATCCATTATTCCATGATGGTTGATTTTCGTCCTTTTCTGATTCTATTGATTTAATTGATTGGAATATATTTTTATATGCTAATATTTCATTTAAAAATTGCTCATAAATACTTCTGTTTTTATTTATTATTTCATAAAGAAGCGTATGCGGTTTAAGGCCATAACCATATCTTGGTTTCATGTCTACTTTATATTCTAAAATCAACTTTTGATATTTTGGCAATAAAAGTTTTACAATTGACTTAAAGTAATTTATCATAGGAGAATTCTCAGCTTAGTTATTATTAAAATTGAAGCAAAGCTAATCTTATTTCAAAAATGTAATTGATAGTTCCATGATGAATTGTTCTCCCAACAGTTTAATCGTATAGATTTTTATACTTGAATACCTCTTGGACTTTTGCAACTAAGAAAGCAACTATCTTTTTTCAAAATACTTTTAATTAAATTTAATTATTTAAAAGTCATTTTAAAAAACTAGAAACTACAAGTTTAACTATGCAGCGCGCCACCGATAGAGCAAGCTACCTGCCGAGGAACGAGGCAAGTAGCAGCGATAGCGGGTTAAGGCGCACAAAAAATGCAAGTTCTAATTTTGGTCAGGATTTCTTTGTATTTCAAAATTGCCATTCGTAATAGTTACCTCGAATTCATCAACTGTTTGCGTAACTTCATTAAAAACAAACCTTTTAGCTGTTCCTGAAAACGTCCCCTTTATTTTTTGTCCAACTCCGCCATATTGCGTTACTGTTATTTGAAGATTTTCGGTGCTCAAGTATTGTTTGCTATTTATGCTTGTACTAAACATAATATTGTCATTTGGTAAACTGAAGCTTCCGGTTGAATTTCCAGGAAAAGAGATGTTTAATGAATTATTATCCCCTGCGGCAATGCCTACTGTAAAATCATCTGGAACACTGTATACTGCAAAACCTGTGGCAAAAATGGTATTTATGACGATATTTTGATTGTTGAATCCATCACCGTTAATAGTAAAACTTTGCTGTAAGTTTCCACCAGAAGGATTAGATGGTTCCGAGGTTCCACAAACATCAAAATTTCCCACATTTATTGTTGTTCCTGATAAACTTGGGAAAGTTACATTTACAGTTTTTGTGAAATTGTTGAGGGAATTTACTATAGTTAAGCTGGCTGATTGTCCGTTACTTGGAACAGCAATTCTGAATGTTCCATCTCCTTGAAAATAGGCACTTAGTGAATTCCCATTGAAATTTAATGCTGCATAACCAATAACGGGCAAGTTTGTTGAACAGGAAACAGTTCCTGTAAGGTAGCTTAAACAACCTATTGCAATGTTGGGCACAATTTGGGTTTGGCCAGCAACAACTCCAGGTACATTTGCAGCTTCTGAAACAATTTCCAGAACCGGATTATTAACCTGAACAGAAAAATTAGTGTTAGAAGGTACAAATCTTTCATAAAAACCATCACTACCTGTAATGGCCGAAACTTGACCAATTTTTACACTGATACCAGCAACTGGTTGATTATTACAATCTACAATACGTCCTCTTACTGTTCCTCTTTCTGTTGGATAATCGCAGTTCCAAGTTGAAAAATGAGAAACGGTTCCAACATATTTATCACCTTGTAAGTTTGCTTGTCCTTCTTCTTCCCAAATACCAGAAGTTTCATTAAAGTGCCAAAGTGGAATAGAAGCTGGAGCATTTCCCATCATTTCTGAAGGAACAGGCATAGAAATGGTTGATGTATTTCCAGCTGCTAATTGTAATTCGTTTCCGCTATCATCAGTTAATTGAACCATCAGCATTCCATAAGAAAGTAATTGTCTTGTAGCACCACTGGTTGTAGTTCCAATTAAATCGGCTCCCGGCGTTATATTTGCAAAATCAGGGTCGGAAGGGTTAAGATGCACAACTGCCACATTTAAATTTCCTGTGTAAATTCCTCCTCCATTAGCTGCAACGCTGTTCGCGTTTATTCTAATTCCTGCACCATTGGGTAAATCTAAATCTTGAGAAGAAGTAGGTGTAATGCTAAAGTTTGGCGTATTTTCTATCATACGCATTTCTATCATGGTTACTTCTCCTTTTTTAGGTTTTACACCTACACTTCCATTAAAATATCCAGATTTAGTACCAACTACAAATGCACGGTCGTTGTAAGTTACTTCTTTAATTAAAAAAGCTCCATTTGCATCAGTAACAGCAGATTTTCCGCCCGCTGTAAGGGTAACACCTGATATTGGATTTCCTTGTTTGTTTTTTACTAAACCACTTATGGCCGTTATATTAGAGTAATCGTATGTTGAAGTTGGTTCAACAAGGTCTTTTTTACAAGCATTGAAAGTAAAGCTAGTTACAATTAAAAGTGATATTGCAAGTAGAAGTGAATTTTTGAAATTTGTTTTCATTGCGTAGTATTAGATTTATTGTACAAACCTATAAAATAAGAATGTATTAAAATCTATGATGTTTGTTATATTTTAAAATAGATTAATAGATATTCTACTACCAATAAGACATTTTAAGGTTTTGAGAAACTGGTTTGTTTATAACTGAAATTGATGCAGCTTCAAATGAAGGAGGGCCAACAGTTCCCATTGCCTGATTAGAGAAACAAAAACCTTCTTTAGGGATTCCAAAAAAGCCTGTATCTAATTTTTGGTTGTCGTTTTCGTCATGAACAAGGCCCGCAGCATATTTCCCAGGAGGAATATCAGTAAAAACAATGGTAAGTTGACCCTTCACGGCTTTTACCCTTTGTTTTTTATAAGTTAATGCTGGTTTATCGGGAAAGCCTTTTTCGCTGTTATACAGAGCTATAAGGACATAACCATTATCGTTTTTGATATTTGAAATGTTGAAACTAATACTTTGTGTTTGGTTTTCTAAACTTAGCATTGCTAATAAATAGATGAAAAATGTTACCATATAATATAGAACTAAAATAAATAAAATTTGTTTGAGTTAATTGCAACAACCAAACTGAATTGTACATTCGCAGCATTAAAAAATAATATGACAACTTTACTCCAATTCTTAGAAGATAAACCTTTACCGTGCTGGGTTTTATTAAAAAATGCGAACCTTAAATTTAGTATGGGTAAAGGATATCAAATTACTGATTATGAGGAAATTGATTGGGCTCCATATTATGAACCTTTGGTTGACAAAATTCCACATCCTTTATTGTTGAATACGCGTGAAGCAAAAGAATTGGCGAGTTACAGATTTAGTGAAGAAGAATTAAAAGCCGAGGTTTTTCATTTTGATAATTTACCTTCTGCACTTTTAAGCGAAGCAAATGATAAGGAGCTATTTGGTGATGCTTACACGATTTTTTGGGTAATTCCTCCCGATAAGGAAGCTGTGATTAGCCTAGTTTGCGATAAATTAGAAAAAGAAGCACACGGAAAGATAAGCGCTGAACAGCTTAAGAATCTTTGGGATAGCTGTATTGACAGAATTTTTATTAGATATGATGAAAATTCGGATATCACCGAAATTGCTATGTTGATGCAAGATTTACAAGAAGAATTAATTGAGCGTATATCATCTTTGGATAAAGCTCCAACAGAAGAGGCTTGGGAAGTATTAAATGAGGATGAATTCTGGAACGAAGAAGAATTCTAAGCCATTCACTAAGAATGAATTAAAAGAACTATTGGAAGAAAAAGTAGATTTGTACAATCGCTTCTCTTTTATAGAAACTGACCCTATTTCTATTCCTCATCGGTTTGCAAAAAAAGAAGACATTGAAATTGCTTCATTTTTAACTGCAACAATTGCATGGGGACAACGATTTACGTTGATAAAAAATGCCAATTATCTGCTTGATAATATGGACAATGCGCCATTTGATTTTATTACATCATTCACAAAAAAAGATTTAAAACCATTTGAAACATTTGTCCACCGAACTTTTAACCATGTAGATTGTATTTTCTTTTTGAATTCTATGCAGAACTTGTATAAGGAATTTGGTTCTTTGGAAGCTGCATTTAAAACAGATGGAAATGAAGTTAAAAATGGCATCAATGCTTTTCGAAGTAGGTTTTTAGGAAACAATGCACCACAAAGAGCATCAAGACATGTTGCTGATCCATCAGCGGGTTCTGCAGCAAAACGTATCAATATGTTTTTAAGATGGATGGTACGCAAAGATGAACGAAAAATTGATTTTGGAATTTGGAATGTTTTTAAAACTTCTCAGTTGTATTGTCCATTAGATGTTCATTCGGGAGGTGTAGCGCGCAAACTTGGAATTTTAGAACGAAAGCAAGACGATTGGAAAGCGGTAGAAGAATTAACCGCGAATTTGCGCATTTTCGATGCTGCAGATCCTGTTAAATACGATTATGCCTTGTTTGGTTTAGGTGCTTTTGAAGGATTTAGAAAAGACTAGCCATGCAAGCATTTTCGGAACTTTATAATTTACTCGACCAAACAAATAGCACCAACGAAAAGGTGAATTTATTGGCCGATTATTTCAGAGAAACACCCCCAGAAAATAGCATTTGGGCTTTGGCGCTTTTGTGCGGAAGAAGACCAAAACGCACTGTAAATTCAGGTTTACTGAGAACCTGGGCGGCCGAATTAGCGGGAATTCCCGATTGGCTTTTTGAGGAAAGTTACCATACCATTGGAGATTTAGCTGAAACCATAGCCTTATTGGTTGACCAACAATCGAGTGCAGATTCAAAACCATTGTGTGAATGGATGCTGAAATTGAATCAATTAGCAGGTAAAACAGAAGAAGAGAAGAAGATTTTTATAGTTGAAGCTTGGCAGCAAATGGATGCGTCAGAACGATTCGTATTCAATAAATTAATAACAGGTGGATTTCGTGTAGGCGTATCGCAAAAGTTGGTAGAAAAAGCATTGTCCAAAGTAACTGGAATAGAAGCTTCTATTATTGCTCACCGTTTAATGGGAAACTGGACACCAGATTCCATTGCGTTTAAAGATTTAATTGAGCAGCAAGTAACTGCAGAAAACCTGTCCCAACCTTATCCATTCTTTTTAGCTTATCCATTGCAAGATTTACCTGAAACGTTGGGAAATGCTGCCGATTGGTTTGCCGAATGGAAATGGGACGGCATTAGGGGGCAAATCATTATTCGTGGAGGTGAAATTTTTGTATGGTCTCGTGGGGAAGAATTGGTAACATCGAAATTTCCCGAATACCAATCGTTATTAGAAAAACTTCCCGATGGAACTGTATTAGATGCAGAAATTGTGAGTTGGAAAGATGGAAATGTACTTCCATTTCAATTATTGCAAACGCGCATCAGTAGGAAAAATCTAAGCAACAAGCAACTTGCAGAAGCTCCTGCTGGACTTATAGCTTATGATATTTTTGAATATGAAGGAAATGATGTGAGAAGTTTGCCACATTCGGAAAGAAGAAAAATGCTTGAAAATATTGTTTCAAATGCAGCGTTGGATGCTTTACAAATTTCCCCACTTATTGAATTTGAAAATTGGGAGCAATTGTCTCAACAAAGAATGCAGGCCAGAGAAATGAACAGCGAAGGATTGATGATAAAACGCAAAGATGCACCTTATCAAGTAGGCAGAAAAAGAGGCGATTGGTGGAAATGGAAACTTGACCCAATGAGTATTGACGCTGTGCTAATTTATGCCATGCAGGGTCATGGTAGAAGAGCCAATTTATACACTGATTACACCTTTGCTATTTGGAACAACGGTCAATTGGTATCGTTTGCAAAAGCATATTCAGGTTTAACAGATGCAGAAATTAAAGAAGTAGATAGTTTTGTAAAAGCCAATACCATTGAAAAATTTGGACCAGTTAGAAGTGTAAAAGCCACATTGGTTTTTGAAATTGGGTTTGAAGGAATTCAAAGAAGTAGCCGGCATAAATCTGGAGTTGCGCTTAGGTTTCCACGTATTTTAAGGTGGAGAAAAGATAAGGTTGCAACAGAAGCCGATCAGTTAGGAAGTCTAATACAATTGATTGATAATCTTGAAAAAAAGCAATAAAAAACAAGTAAATATATTCATCTTTGCACCCTTAAAATTTAAATATGAAGTACACCATCCGTATTGCAATCGCAGCATTATTGTTTGTTTCCATTATAAGCGAATCTTGTAAAACGCATAAAAAGGACCAAGCTTCGGCAGATGCCATGGCACAAGCAATTGCAGATTCTATGGCGGCAGAAGCAGCAATAGATTCTATGTTTAACCTTCCTGAATATGAAGTAGATGCTAAAAGTGAAGAATCAGAAAACAGGTACAATGCAAGTGCAAAAAGGGTAAACGATATTTTAAACACCAAATTAGAAGTTAGTTTCAACTTTGCAACTGCGCAATTAAATGGTAAAGCAACAATAGATATTCAACCATATTTTTACCCAACCGATTCATTGGTTTTAGATGCTAAGAGCTTTGATATTGAAAAAGTAGCCATGCTGAACAAAGAAGGTGCAATGAGCGATTTAAACTTTAAATACGACAGTGCCCAGATTCACATTGGACTTGGAAAAATGTTCAATAAAAAAGAGCCATATAGAATTTTCATACAATACAAAGCAAATCCGAATAAGGTAAAAAATACTAGCAGTGCTGCAATTACTGATGCAAAAGGACTTTATTTTATTGATAATAAGGAAGAAGATGATGAAAAACCAACGCAGGTTTGGACACAAGGTGAGACAGAATCAAATTCTTGCTGGTTTCCAACAATTGACAAGCCGAATGAAAAGATGACGCATGAGTTGCAGATTACAGTTCCAAAGAAATACAAGACTTTGAGTAACGGTTTGATGGTTTCTTCAAAAGATAATAAAGATGAAACTCGCACAGATATTTGGAAGATGGACATGCCCAATGCGCCATATTTAGTAATGATGGCAATTGGTGAATATGCAGTTGTAAAAGACACATGGCGCAAAATTGCGGTGGATTATTACGTAGAACCTAAGTTTGAACCTTACGCGAAAGAGATTTTTGGAAATACGCCTGAAATGTTGGAGTTCTTCTCCAAAAAATTAGGGGTAGATTATCCTTGGCCAAAATATTCTCAAGTTGTTGTGCGCGATTATGTTTCTGGAGCTATGGAAAATACTTCAGCTACAATTTTTGGAGAGTTCATTCAACAAACACCTAAACAAAGGTTAGATACAGATTTTGAAGATGTAATTGCGCATGAGCTTTTTCACCATTGGTTTGGTGATTTGGTTACCTGTGAATCATGGTCCAACTTGCCATTGAATGAATCGTTTGCTACCTATTCTGAATATTTATGGAAAGAACACAAATATGGTCGCGATGATGCTGATCATCATTTAGCGAGCGATTTAAAAACATATCTTGATGAATCGCTTCAAAAACAAGAAAACCTTATCCGCTTCAATTATGAATTCCGTGAGGACATGTTCGACAGACATTCTTACCAAAAAGGAGGAACTGTTTTGCACATGTTGCGCAAATATGTTGGTGATGAAGCATTTTTCGAATCACTAAAAACATATTTAAATGACAATAGATTCCAAGCGGTTGAAATTCATAATCTTCGTTTGGCATTTGAAAAAGTAACAGGTGAAGATTTAAACTGGTTTTTTAATCAATGGTTTTTAGGAAAAGGTCACCCATCTGTAGAAGCTGCAACTGAATACAGCGCAGAAAATAAATCTATCGCTGTTATTTTAAGCCAAACGCCCAGCACCGACGATGGGAAAGTGTTTCAATTACCATTAGATGTTGATTTGTACATCAATGGAAAAGTGAGAAGAGAGCGCGTGGTGATGAAAAAGGACAATGAGGTTTTTACCATTCCTGTTGATGCAGAACCAACATTGGTTGTGGTAGATGCAGAGAATATGTTGACTGGAAATTTGAATATGCCAGTATCTGTTGAACAAGCCCAATTTCAATATTTAAATGCTCCGTTGTATATTCACAGATTAAAAGCTGTTGAAACAATGGCTCAAAATGCTGACCAACCGGGTGTTTCGTCTGTTTTGAAGTTAGCATTGAACGATAAATTTTGGAAAATTCGTCTAATGGCCTTAAAAGCTGTGGAACCATTATTGGCGAATGAAGGAGCTGATTTTAAAGCTACCATTGAGCAAATTGCAAAGAATGATAAGAAATCTGCTGTGAGAGCTGAAGCTATTAGACAATTAATGGCTTACAATAAGCAACCTGGAATTTTCGAATTGTTTACAACTGCATTAAACGATAGTTCTGCTCAAGTGCAAGGAGCTGCAATAGCCGCGATGTACCAAACAGATGCAGCTAAAACAAGAGAAGTTGCAGAAAAAATGGAAACCACGGCCACTGGCGATATGTTGACTTCTATTGCTGCCATTTACACCGCTTCTGCAACTCCAAACAAAATTGATTTTTTTAGCAAAGCATTCCAAAGAATAAAAGAACCAAATGATAAGTATTTCTTTGTTCAGATTATGGGTAAATACGCACTTTCTCAGGATGAAGGCACAGTTTACAAATCTGTTCCAACGTTTGAGAATATTGCAAAAACTTCTAAAGAATGGTGGTTACGACTTTCTGGAATTCAAGTTTTGGCAGAATACCAAGCATTTTATGATGGAAAAGTTGATGAGTTAAGTGCATCTATTGCAGATATTAAAGAAAAAGGAACAGATGTTTCAAGAGTTCAAACCATGGAAATGGACCAAAATTTATTGAAAAAGAAATCCACCGAAATTGACGTAATTTTTGATACCATTCGCGAATCTGAAAAAGACCCAAATCTTACCAGAATCTTGAACATGGTGAAGTAAAATGAACAGCATTCATTCATTCATAATTTTTATAGGTTTACATTTGCTTATAACTAGCATGAAAGCTCAAGAAACTGTGATAACTAGGAATTTACCTACAAATTTTATGGAGCAGGATTGGGCTTCTCTTTGGCAAAAGAATGAAAAAGAATATGTTCCTGATGCAGGTATTTTAGAAAGTCTCAAACAGGCGAATTTAAAGGACATTCAAATTGAAATAGTTTTGGGCACCTGGTGCGAAGACAGCGAGAAATTAGTACCTCAGTTTGTTCATATAAATAATGATTTAAAAATTCCCGTTACTTTTATTGGTGTGGATAAAGAGAAAAAATGTCCATTGGCCGATTGTTCCAATTGGAAAATTCAAAACGTTCCTACGTTTATTATTCAGAGAAATGGTAAGGAAATTGGCCGCATTATAGAACAAGTGAAACAGAGTATAGAAGCAGATTTGTTCGATATCATTGCAAACTCAAAATAAGCGATAAAACATATTCTTAGATTTTATTAATACGAGATAAATCTTTTTAACCCAAAGAATGTTTTCATATTTATTTTTGTGAAAACATATATAACGAACAGAATAGATTTTTACCTTTATAAAAAATGAAAAGATGACAACTTCAGCAATAAGAACTAAAGTACATGAATATATTGACGAAGCCGACAGTAATGTATTAGAAGTCATATACAAACTGCTTGAAGTTTATCGGCAGGCAAACACAAGTAAATTAACAAAAGAACAACAAGAAGAAGTTCTTAAAAGGTCAATGCAATATAAAGCTGGAGAAATTAAAACCCTTTCTTTAACAGAAGTCCATAAAAGAGTTAAGAAAAAATTATCTAGCTAAAGAATGGCTGCTTATAAAATAATTGTACTTGAAAATGCTGTTAAAGAATTAGAAGATGCTTGTAAATATTATAATGATAAAGTAATTAGAATAGGTTTTGAATTTGAAAATGAAGTTTTTACTATTTTTGAATTAATTCATGATAACCCAAAGATTTTTCCTATAAAGTTTGCTCATATTCATGAGGCTGTAGTAAGTCGATTTCCGTACTTAATTACTTATGAAGTTATAGGAAAGCAAATAATTGTGTTATCAATATTTCATACCAAACAAAACCCAAACAAGAAAACGAAAAGAAAACTTAAAAAATGAAAAGCTACTTTATTTAAGTTCCGTTTTTATTTTATTTAATTCTCATATTATTTCAAAAATAAAAAATGCAAGAAATCGAAGACAAGATTCATAACCTGAGCAAACTGCTGCATCAATATAATTATGAATATTATGTATTATCGAATCCTACAATTTCTGATTATGAATTTGATGTCTTATTAAAGAAATTACAAGACCTCGAAAAGCAATATCCGCAACTCGCTGAAGAAGATTCACCAACCAAACGAGTGGGAGGTAGCATCACTAAAAATTTCGAAACTGTTGTTCATTCAGAACCGTTTCTATCTTTAGGAAATTCTTATTCCAAGGAAGATTTAATAGAATTTGATGCGCGTATTCGTAAAAATACTGAGCAAACTTTTTCTTATGTATGCGAATTGAAATTCGATGGTGTGGCCATTGGCTTGAAATATAAAAATGGTAAACTCAACATGGCCGTTACACGCGGCGATGGCCTTCAGGGTGATGTGGTTACAGAAAATGCCAAAACCATTGCAAGTGTTCCTTTAAAACTTTCGGGCAACGAGTTCCCAGAAGAATTTGAAATTAGGGGAGAAGTATTTATGCCTTTGAAAAGTTTTACTGGCTTGAATAACGAAAAACGCAAAGAACTGGAAGATTTGGGCTACGACGAAGAACAGATTGCCGATAAACTATTTAAAAATCCACGAAATGCAGCTTCTGGCAGCCTCAAAATGCAAGAAAGCGCTGAAGTGGCCAAAAGGAAACTAGATTGTTTTATGTACTTTGTTTCTGGTGTAGATAATGAAGTAGCCAGTCATTATGAAAACCTGCAATTGGCCAAAAAATGGGGCTTTAAGGTTTCTGAACATATCAAGATTTGCCAAACCATTGATGAAATCATGCAATACATTGATTTCTGGGAAAAAGAACGGGAAAACTTGCCATTTGATATTGATGGCATTGTTATCAAGGTGAATGAATATAACATGCAACGCTTACTTGGCGCTACAGCGAAATCGCCTCGTTGGGCCATTGCTTATAAATACAAAGCACAAAGGGTAAGCACCATTTTAAACACTATTACTTATCAAGTTGGCAGAACTGGCGCCATTACGCCTGTTGCCAATTTAAAACCTGTTTTCCTAGCTGGAACAACCGTAAAACGTGCCTCTTTATACAATGCTGATTACATTGCCCAAATGGACATTCGCGAAGGCGATACAGTATTTGTAGAAAAAGGTGGAGAGATAATTCCCAAGGTAGTAGCAGTGGCAACCGAACAACGTACACTATTTAGTGAGCCTACAGTTTACATTCATAATTGTCCTGAATGTGGAACAGAATTAATGCGCAAAGAAGGTGAGGCGATTCATTATTGCTGCAACGAGTTGGGCTGTCCTCCGCAGATTAAAGGAAAAATTGAGCATTTTATTGGTCGCAAAGCAATGGACATTAGTTCTTTAGGCGAAAAAACAATAGAAGCCTTGTACAATGCAGGTTTGGTAAAGAACATTGCCGATTTGTATGATTTGAACTACCAAGATATTTTCGGAAAACTCGAAGGATTTAAAGAAACATCTACCCAGAATATTATTGATGGAATAGAACTTTCTAAGAAAATTCCGTTTGAGCGTGTGCTCTTTGCAATTGGTATTAGATACGTTGGGCAAACAGTAGCAAAGAAACTCGCCTTGCAATTTAGAAACATGGAAGCTTTGAAATTAGCATCTAGAGAACAACTGCTGGATACCAACGAAATTGGTGAAATTATAGCTGATAGTATTATTGACTACTTTGCGAATGAAGCTTATCTTCAACAGCTTGATAGACTCGAAAAAGCTGGTTTGCAATTTACTTTAGACGAAACAGCTCATGCCTTAAAAAGTGAAACATTGTTAGGAAAAAGCTTTGTAGTTTCCGGAGTATTTAATGTATTTTCGCGTGACGAAATGAAGAAACGTATAGAAGAAAACGGGGGAAAAGTGTTGAGTGGGGTGAGTGCAGCAACCAGTTTTCTAATTGCTGGCGATAAAATGGGACCAGAAAAAAGAAAAAAAGCCGAAAAATTGAACGTTCCTATCATTTCTGAAGATGAATTTATTACAATGATTGGTCAATAATGTTAGAAAATATAAAATCGATGTACGGCAATTTGCAACTCAAACGAGAGGCAAGTAAGGTGGAACGCGTTCGGAAAAATCCTGATTTACAATCTGCCGGAACCATTGGTATTTTGTATGACGCCACTACCAAAGAAGTATTCGAATTGGTAAAAGAGTTTTATTTAGACTTAAAACAGCATAAGAAAAATCCTGTTTCCTTAGGTTATATTGACTTTAACGAAGCCTTACACTTTCATCCTTTGGCGCGACCAGAATCCGATTATTTTTTTAAAAACCAGCAAAACTGGTTCAAGAAGCCTAGTGGTTCTGTGGTAGAAAATTTTATAGATGAGCCTTTCGACATGCTTATCAACCTTACATTAGAAAACAATTTTGCCATAGACTATATTTCATCTGTTTCCAAAGCAGGTTTAAAAATTGGGAGGGCCGAAAGTGCTGTTGCATTTTGCTACGACATGACCTTTTTTCTTGACAAAGACGCTGATTTGCGTTCATTTGCCTATATGATTATTCACTATTTAAGCAATATTAATAATGAAAAACAAGCATCCATTCAGCGGAACCGGAGTAGCCATTATTACACCATTTAATAGTGATGGAAGTGTGGATTTACTGGCCCTGAAAAAGCTGGTAAAACACCAAATAGAAGGAAATACAGATGTTATAGTTGTCTTGGGTACTACAGGCGAAACGGCCACCTTAACCGAACAAGAAAAAGATTTGGTGGTAAATACTGTAATTGCTGAAAATGCTGGACATTGTCGTATTGTTTTGGGTGTTGGTGGCAATAATACCGCTGCATTAGTTCAACAATTAGAAAACTTTAAATATGCAGGTGTAGATGGAATTTTATCCGTTTCGCCCTATTACAACAAACCCACTCAGGAAGGGATTTTTCAGCATTATAAAGCATTATCGGAAGCAAGTCCATTACCAATAATCTTGTACAATGTTCCTAGTCGCACAGGTTCTAATATGTTGGCTAGTACAACATTGCGCATAGCAAAAGAATGTAAAAATGTTGTTGGAATAAAAGAAGCATCGGGCAATATGGAGCAAGTAATGGATATTTTGAATCACCGGCATTCAGATTTTTTGGTGTTGAGTGGTGATGATCCCTTAACCTTACCCATTTTGGCTTGTGGGGGCGATGGAGTAATTTCAGTAACCGCCAATGCGTTTCCTGCACATTGTTCTCAAATGGTAAATACTTTTATTGCCAGTGATATTCAAGCAGCTAGAAAAATCCATTTTCAGTTATTAGAAATCACCAAATTGTTTTTTGTGGATGGAAATCCAGCAGGTATTAAATACGCGCTAAAGCTTTTAAACATTTGCGAAGAGTTTGTTCGTTTGCCATTAGTAGGCATAAGAGAAGAAACGAAACGCGCATTGGAGAAAGCGCTTGACGAATTAAGAATGAATAATTGATAATTAAGAATGAATAGTTAAGAATGAGTAATTAGGTTCCGGGTTTTGGGACATTCGTTTTTATTTTTATGAAATAATTTATTTTCAGGCATCAATTGCCATGGGTTTTAACCCATGGCTGTAAGGTTTCAATCCATTATGAAATTACACAATAATTTAATTTGGATATAGTTTTACAATTTATATTGCAGTGATTTTTGCATTCTAAAAATACCTAAATCTCGGTAATTTAATCAATATTATTAATGCATATCCAACCATGATATACAATTTGCTCATATAGATTTCTGTTTAATGTCTTTTGCTTTCATTTTTGAATAAATTAACAATTAATGTTAAAACAATTGTATAATATTAAGATTTCTAAATTTCAATAGTCCGTACTTTTATCCTGCAATCAAGTAAGATGTTACAGAAGCTTTATATTTCAAATTATGCATTAATTCAAGAAGTTAGTCTTGATTTTCAAAAAGGTTTAACAATTATTACGGGTGAAACTGGCGCTGGAAAATCAATTCTGCTTGGTGCATTGCATTTATTGCTGGGAGATAGGGCGGATGCTTCTATGGTAAAAGACAATTCAAGAAAGTGCATTATAGAAGCAGTTTGGGATATTCAACAGTACAATTTACAATCTTTTTTTACAGATAATGACTTGGATTATGATGCGGTTTGTATCATTAGAAGAGAAATTTCCGGAGCTAATAAATCAAGAGCTTTTGTTAACGATACTCCTGCCAATCTGCAACAATTAAAAGAATTAAGTAGTAAATTAATTGATATTCATTCTCAGCACGATACACTATTAATTCATAATCAACAATTTCTTTTACAGTTATTAGATGCTCCTGCAAATAATAGCTTGCATTTAAAAGAATTTAGTCAGAAATATAATTTTTGGAGAAAAATTCAGAAAGAAAGAAGTTCATTATTGCTACAAGAAAAGAAGTTTGCTGATGAGGAAGATTTTTTAAAATTCCAGTTTGAAGAATTAGAATTGGCTAACCCCACAGAGAGTGAATTCGAAAACATTGAACATGAAATAGATATCCTTTCAAATATTGAGGAGATAAAAGAAAGCTATTTAAATTCGATTAACCTAGCAGAGCAGGAGGAAGGTCTTTTAAAACAATTGAAGTATTTTCAGCAATTGTTATCAAATGTTTCAAAATTCGATTTAGAAGCCGAAAACTTAAAAGATAGGGTTCAAATCATAGAAATCGAAATCAAAGATATTCTCATTGATATTAAGATAAAAAGCGATAAAATTGAACCTGATCCATCAAAACTAGAAAATCTTACTTTACGTTACAATCAATTAAATCATCTTTTGCACAAACACAGACTTTCGAATTCCAAAGAATTAATGGTATTAAAAGAAAGCATTCAGGCTAAATTGAATGAAACAAATGATTTATCAGAAAGGATTTTAGAATTGGAAAAAAAGGAAGCGCAGTTGTTTATTGAAGTTAAGGAAATTGCAAAATTACTTTCTGATAACAGGAAAAAGATTTTACCAATTTTGGAGGAAAAATCTATTGAATTATTGAAAAAATTAGGAATTCCTGATGCAAGAATTAAAATTGAATTAATTGTTAAAGATATTCTAGATTCAACGGGAGGAGATTTTGCAAAAATATTTTTTTCAGCTAATAAAGGTAATGACTTAAAAGAAATCAATAAAGTTGGTTCAGGAGGAGAGTTATCTAGGTTAATGTTAAGTCTTAAAAAAATTATTTCAGGCTCTGTTGCACTTCCCACCATAGTTTTTGATGAGATTGATACCGGAGTTTCAGGTGCAGTAGCTGATAGTATGGGCGATATATTAAAGGAGATGGGAACTGAAATGCAAGTTATTGCAATAACTCATTTACCGCAAATAGCCAGTAAAGGCAATGATCATTTTAAAGTGTTAAAATCAAGTAAAAATCAAAATACAACAACAACAATTCAGCAATTATCTAGTTCAGAAAGAATTAATGAAATTGCTGCAATGCTTAGTGGAAAGGCACTTTCAGAAGCGGCAATTAGCAATGCAAAATCATTGCTTGGCGTTGAATTATTATAAAACATATCTTTACGCCCTAATCAAAACAAACTAATTAGTATGAGCAATTTATTGAAAGGTAAAAAAGGAATTATTTTCGGAGCATTAGATGAGCAAAGTATTGCTTGGAAAGTAGCCGAACGGGCTGCAGAAGAAGGTGCTCAATTCGTTTTAACTAATGCTCCTATTGCTATGAGAATGGGAGAAATCAATAAACTTGCAGAAAAATGCAAGGCGCAAATTGTTCCAGCAGACGCAACAAATGATGAAGATTTGAATAACCTTATAACAAAATCTCAGGAGATTTTAGGAGGAAAAATTGATTTCATTCTTCATTCCATAGGAATGTCACCAAACGTTAGAAAATCAAGGCCTTATGCAGATTTAAATTACGATTTCTTTCATAAAACAATAGATGTTTCTGCAATGTCACTTCACCGTGTTTTGCAAGCAGCTTCAAAGCAAGATGCCATCAATGAATGGGGTTCTGTTGTAGCATTAACGTATATCGCTGCCCAAAGAACTTTCCCAGATTACAGCGACATGGCTGAAGCAAAAGCAATGCTTGAATCTATTGCTAGAAGCTTTGGTTATCATTACGGAAAAGCTAAAAATGTTAGGGTTAATACTATTTCTCAATCTCCAACATGGACTACAGCAGGAAGCGGAGTGCCAGGGTTTAAGGAGTTTTTCAACTATGCAGATTCTATGGCTCCACTCGGAAATGCGAGTGCTTTAGATTGTGCAAATTACTGTTTGGCAATGTTTTCAGATTACACCAAAATGGTTACTATGCAAAATCTTTTCCATGATGGAGGATTTTCAAATATGGGAATTAATGCAGCAATGATAAAAGGAGAATAAAATGCATAAACCTATCTTTTTGAAGTATCTAATTTTACTCATGTTGTTTTGTAATTTGGGTATTTTACGTGCTCAAGAAGATAGGCCTGTTAAGCAACGTAATATTCCTTTTTCTCTTCGCGCTGTTGGTGGTTTGGGGAATTTGATAAAACCCAGTGCAATGAGAAATAATTTTTACAGTGTTGGTGATATTTTACTTGATGTAAATTTTGGAATCTATAAAGGTTGGAACATTGGTTTAAATATGCGTTATACAGGTTTTCAAATAAGGCAAGGAGCTTCTAATGTGGCAGATACTGTAATTGATGGATTGATTTATCAAGTTAGAACCATACACAACATGTATACACCTGGCATTGGGATATCTTATGATAAATGGATTGGTGAATATTCCTTTTTTAATTTTGGGCTGAATGCAGGGTATTCTCTTGTCCGATATTCTAAATTGAGGAGCTCTGTAGAGAAAAATACAACAAAATATCCTTCATCAGCTTATAATTACGAAGGGCTTCTAATTACACCAAGTATTAATTTTAATTATTTTTTTGAAGAGCATGTGTCAATGAGTTTATTTGTTTCCTATTCTTTTTTAAATTCACCATTTAAACCTGAAACGGTTGGTTTAGATGGTGGTGTAATAAGTTATTCAGTTAAAAATGGTGATTTAAAAGGTAATATTAAATTCATTTCTTTTGGTCTTGGATTTAGCTATTCTTTTAAGCGAATTGAATAGTAATAAATTTAATATTGTTAATATTTTAACAATTTCTTACATTAGGTATTGACTCTTATTTTATGGGAAAGGGTTATTTTATAAAAAATTAAATCATACTTTTATCTCCGCCCTAATCAAAAATTGGATATGCTGAATTATCCCGGGATTTTATTTTGTAATAAATAGTAAAAACCTGACATAATTAATGAAAATACCTCCAAAGCACGCGAATGAAGAAGAAAGATTAAGGTATCTTGAATCTTACCAAATTTTAGATACACCTTGTGAAGATGATTTTGAAGAGCTTACTTCACTTGCAGCCGCAATTTGTGAGGTTCCCATTGCGCTGATTACCTTTGTAGATAGAGATAGGCTTTGGATTAAATCAAAAATCGGTATAGAAGCAAATCAAACTGATAGAAATTTAGCTTTTTGTTCACATGCTATTTTAGACGTGAATGATGTGTTCTTGATTGAAGATGCCTCTAAGGATCAACGATTTGCTGATAATCCAAATGTAGCTGTTGAAAATGGGCCTCTGTTTTATGCTGGAGCACAACTCAAAAATGGAAATAATTTACCATTGGGAACTGTTTGCGTTGTGGATATAAGGCCAAGGAAATTATCTTTAAAACAAATTCATGCCCTTAAAGCCATTTCAAAAATTGTAATGAATTTGCTTGAAGCAAGGAAAAGTAAAATTCAGCAAATACAGCTAAAAGATGAATTAATAGAAGTAAATAGGCAATTGGAAATTAAAAAGGCAATCATTGAAAAGAAAAATGATGATGTTTTGAAAAGCTTAAGGTATGCCAAAAGAATTCAACAAGCTATTTTGCCAAGTAAGACACTGGTAAGTGAGGCTTTTCCAGATTCATTCTTATTTTATAAACCCAAAGAAATAATTAGTGGAGATTTTTATTGGTTCAATAAAATGAATGGTTTCTTTTTTGGAGCCGTTGTAGATTGCACTGGACATGGAATTCCTGGTGCTTTAATGAGCATGATTGGTTATAATGGTTTAAACAGAATTGATCAGGTACACGGTATTCTTGAACCAAGTAATATATTAGATAAGTTAAATGATTTTGTAATTGATTCTTTAAAGGAAAATGAAAGCGCTGAATCCATTACAGATGGTATGGATCTAGCATTGTTTAGATACAATCCGGTAAACAATGAATTAGTTTTTTCAGGCGCCAATAGGCCTATTATTCTTATAATTGATAACGAAATTACTGAGTTAAAACCCAATAAATCTGGCATTGGAGGAACAGTATTGAGGCATCCAACCTTTCAAAGATTTAACTCCGTAAGTATGCATTTGAAAAGAGGTGACAGGTTCTATATTTTTACAGATGGTGTTACAGACCAATTCAACAAAGAAGGAAAAAAAATATTAACTAAACGCCTTAAAGAGAGCCTTTTGAAAGGTAATAATGGTGTTTTAACAAATCAGAAAACACTTTTAAAAGATTTGTTTCTTGATTGGATGGGAGAAGAAGAACAAACAGATGATGTGCTTTTCATGGGGTTTGAAGTTCCTGAAAAAAGAAATTTAAACTCATTAAATGTTTATTCAGAAGTAAAAACAGACATCACCTCGTTTTTTGATTAAAAAAAAACCTGATAATTTTCAAGTTATCAGGCAGTTTATTCTTATTACTTTATGGAGTAAATTAAATTACTTTCTCCATAGCACGTTCATAAGCTCCAGCTTTTAATTTATCAACAATACTTGAGAATGCTTCAATTGTATATTTTACATCTTCTAAGCTATGCACTGCAGTAGGTATTAATCTCAACATGATAACTCCTTTAGGCACAACTGGATAAACAACCATTGAACAGAAAATATTGAAATTTTCACGCAAATCGTAAATCAAGTTTGCTGCTTCTGGTATTGAACCATTTAAAAATACAGGTGTTACTGGCGATTGAGTTTTTCCAATATCAAATCCAGCAGCTTTTAATCCATCTTGCAAAGCATGCGTAATTTTCCAAAGATTATCTTTTAATTCTGGTTGAGTTCTCAATAATTCTAACCTTTTTAATGCGCCCACTACTAAAGGCATTGGTAATGCTTTAGCAAAAATCTGAGAACGCATATTATAGCGTAAATACTCAATAACCTGAGAATCAGAAGCGATAAAACCTCCAATACTTGCCATTGATTTTGCAAATGTTCCAAAATATACATCAATACCATCCATGCAATTCTGCTCTTCTGCAACTCCTGCTCCCGTTTTTCCCATAGTTCCAAAACCATGGGCATCATCTACTAATAACCTAAACTGATATTTACTCTTCAAAGCAACAATATCTGCTAAACGCCCTTGATCACCACTCATACCAAATACACCTTCAGTTATTACTAAAATAGAACCATTGGTTTCATTTGTTAACTTGGTTGCTCTTTCTAATTGAGTTTCTAAATTTTTAATATCATTATGAGGGAATACATACCTTTTTCCCATGTGCAATCTTACTCCATCAATTATGCAAGCATGTGATTCAGAATCATACACAATCACATCATGTCTATCTACTAAGGCATCAATGCAAGACATAATGCCTTGATATCCAAAGTTTAATAAAATTGCATCTTCTTTTCTTTCAAATTCAGCCAGTTCTTTTTCAAGCTTTTCATGCAAAGTAGTATTTCCAGACATCATTCTGGCTCCCATTGGGTAAGCCATTCCGAATGCCTGAGCTCCTTCGGCATCTGCTTTTCTAACTTCAGGGTGGTTCGCTAAACCTAAGTAATTATTTAAACTCCAGTTTAATCTATCTTTTCCTTGAAATTTCATTCTTGGCCCAATTTCACCTTCTAATTTTGGAAAAGTAAAATATCCATGTACATCTTTTGCATAAGAACCAAGTGGTCCACGATTGAGTTTTAGTTTTTCGAACAAATCCATCTTGCGGGTTTTGAATTTTTTGCAAATGTAAGAAAATATCAGGTCTATTATAAATTTCAAGATGGATTCGTTATTGATTTAAAATATTATTTTTGCAACATGTTTGATATCAAAAAATGGAGTTTGATTTTATTAATTCTAGTAAGTTTTTCTGCTTGTAGCAATTATTCTAAAATCGTTAAAGGAACTGATTACACAAAAAAATACGAATTAGCACTACAGCTGTACAATAAGAAAGACTATAACAGAGCCTATCCTTTATTAGAAGAGTTGGTGAGTGTTTATAGGGGAACTGTAAATGCAGAAGATATTTATTACTATTATTCTTATTGCAATTATTATATGGATGATTTAATAAGTGCTGGTTATCATTTTTCTCAATTTGTTAAAACATATCCTGGAAGCGCTAGAGCTGAAGAAGTAGCATTTATGAATGCTTATTGTTATTATCTTGGATCGCCTAACTACTCACTCGACCAAACAAATAGTATAAGAGCTATTGAAGAAATGCAGTTGTTTATAAACCAGTATCCAAACAGCACCAGAATTGCGGAATGCAATGATTTAATAGACCAATTGCGCTTAAAACTGGAAAATAAGAGTGTAGCAGCTGGGAAACTATTCTATAAAACAATGGATTATAAGGCTGCAATAATTACTTTCAAAAACACCATAAAGGAATTTCCAAACACAATTCACAAGGAAGAATTGATGTTTCTTACGATAAAAGCTTCTTATTTATTGGCTGATAATAGCATCGATTCAAAAAAATTTGAAAGATATAAGAATACAGTTGATGCTTATTACAGTTTTATTGATAAATTTGCAACCGGTAAATATGCTAGGGAAGCAGAATCAATTTTTATTAAGGCCAACGAGCAATTTAACATATTGAAACCAAAATCTTAGGTCCTTTGGACAAAGTAAAAAAATTATGGCAGTAGAAAACACAACAGTAACTCGCGACATCCGTCAGCTTGAAGGAGACACTAACAATGTATATGAGGCGATTTCTATCATCTCTAAACGTGCAAATCAAATCGCGTTAAATGTAAAAGAAGAACTCAACGGGAAACTATCAGAATTTGCTTCCACAGGTGATAACCTAGAAGAAATTTTCGAAAATCGTGAGCAAATCGAAATCTCTAGACATTACGAACGTCAACCAAAAGCTACACTTATTGCAATTCACGAGTTTCAAGAAGGCAAAGTGTACCATAGGAATCCTTCGAAAGATCAAGCCACAGAGAAATAATTATTGCGGAAATGTTGTTCCGTAAAAAAATTATTCTAGGAATAACTGCCAGCATTGCTGCTTATAAAAGTGCATTGCTGGCTCGTCTTTTAGTAAAAGCTGGCGCAGAAGTAAAAGTTGTTATGACACATTCAGCGCAAGAATTTATTACTCCACTAACTTTAAGTACCTTATCTCGAAATCCCGTTCATTGTGAATTTACAACTGGCAGTCAGGGAGAATGGGTAAATCACGTAGAGCTTGGTTTGTGGGCAGATGCAATTCTAGTAGCTCCAACAAGTGCTAACACTTTAGCAAACAGTGCAAATGGCATTTGCAATAATCTTTTACAGGCGGTTTATCTTTCCGCAAGGTGCCCTGTTTTTTTTGCACCAGCCATGGATGTTGATATGTGGCGTCATCCATCAACACAAATCAATATTAGCCGACTAGAACAATACGGTAATCATATTCTCCATCCTCAATCTGGAGAACTGGCTAGTGGATTGGTAGGAGAGGGGAGAATGCTTGAACCTGAAGATATTGTTAAAAAACTGGAACATTTCTTTGCCATAGAAAAGCAAATGAAACACCTTAACATACTTCTTACAGCAGGCCCTACTCAAGAAAAGATAGATGATGTTAGGTATATTTCGAACCATTCATCAGGAAAAATGGGTTATGCTATAGCTGATGAACTTGCAAACAGAGGAGCAACAGTCACTATTGTTTCCGGTCCAGTAAATATTAAACCTTCAAACACTTCTGTAAATGTTGTAAATGTTCTTTCAGCATCACAAATGAGAGATGCAGTGAAAGAAAGATTCCCAGATTGTGATGTAGCTTTGCTTGTTGCAGCTGTTGCGGACTATAAACCTATAAATTCTTTTGTTGGAAAGATTAAGAAAACAGAAACAAATATTCAGCTTGATTTAACTCAAACAGAAGATATTCTTTCCGAAATTGCATCTTTAAAATCAAGTAATCAAATCGTTGGAGGTTTTGCCCTAGAAATGGAAAATGCAAAAATAAATGCAGAAACAAAATTGACCAATAAAAAGCTCGATTTCATTGTGCTCAATGAATTTTCAAAAGAAAATGATGTATTTGGAAATGAATACAATAAAATTTCAATTTTGGATAAGAAATTGAATTGGGAATCGTTTGAAAAGAAATCCAAATTTGAAGTAGCTTCTGATATTGCTGATTTTATAAACAATATTGTTAAAAATGCATAGATTTTTTATAAGTATTCTTTTAGGAATTATTTCGTTTAATCAACTAAATGCGCAAGAGTTTAATTGTCGTGTTTCTGTGCTTTCTCAGGCAGTTCAACTAAGTGATAAAAAAATATTTACTACCCTTGAAACGTCAGTAAGAGAGTTTATGAATAGCACCCGTTGGACGAATGATCAGTTTAAAAGAGATGAAAGAATAGAATGTACTTTCACATTTAACATTCAAAAGTTTACCCTGCCCGACGAAATGGAAGGTACACTTCAGATTCAAATTAGAAGACCGGTGTTTGGCACAAATTATAATTCTGTGCTTATGAATTATATGGATGAAAATGTAAGGTTTAAATATCTTGAATTTCAGCCTATTGAATGGGCTGATGCCGCATATGTTTCAGGCTTGGGTAGTTTATTGAGCTATTATGCTTACGTCATACTTGCTTTCGACTATGATAGCTACAGCTTAGAGGGAGGTTCTAGTTTTTGGCAAAAATCTCAGCAAGCAGTAATAAATGCCAACCAAGATCCTGCAAAAGGTTGGAAATCTAATGATATTCCTCCTAGAAATAGATTTTGGCTTACTGAAAATTACCTAAATCCTATTTTCAAACCTTTGCGGGAAGCGAATTACAAATACCACAGAATGGGAATGGACGTAATGAGCACCAAACCTGATGCTGGAAGAGCTGCAATTATTGAATCACTTCAAAAAATTCAACAAGTGAATAAACAAAGACCTTCCTCTTTTAATGTTCAGGTTTGGTTTAATGCTAAAACAGATGAGCTTATAAACATTTTTAAACAGGCTCCACCAGCTGAAAAAACCCAGGTTATCCAAATTTTAGGAGAATTAGATCCTACAAACTCTTCGAAATACCAGAAAATAAATCAGTAAATTTTAATATTCATTTTATATTTTTGGTTAGCATGATGTTGCTTTTAAAAATCTTTTTACATTTGTTTTTTAGTAAGATTAGAAGGTATACTTTATTAATTAGGTAGTGTTTATAGGTTTTGTTTCAATTTCACTTCAAACTATTTTTATCTTTAAAGGACTTTTAATCTGCTAATTTTCATTTAATACTGTGAATTAATGCATTTTAATTAAAATTTATTATGAAAGATAAAAAGGATGGTATAGTAAAAATTGGTGTTTTTTACGATGGAAATTATTTCCTGCATGTCAGCAATTATTATAATTATTTTCATGCAAAAAGAAGAAGAATTAGCATTGCAGGTTTGCATAGCTTTATTAGACAACAAGTTTCAGAAGAATTAGATGCTGAATATAAATTATGTCACGTAGTTGATGCTCACTATTTTAGAGGGAGAATGAGTGCATACGAAGCCAGCCAACGCGGAAACCAACTATATAATGATAGACTTTTTGATGATGTTTTAATGTCGGAAGGTGTTGTTACGCATTACTTGCCACTGCGCACCAGAGCAGGAAGAAAAGAAGAAAAAGGAATTGATGTTTGGTTGGCATTAGAAGCTTTTGAATTGGCTTGGATGAAAAAATACGATGTTATGGTATTAATCACTTCTGATGGAGATTTCGTCCCTTTAATTCGAAAGGTAAATACTTTGGGAACAAGAGTTATGGTGCTAAGTTGGGATTTCGAATATACAGATGATACTGGCAGAGAAATTATTACCAGAACATCTCAGGATATGCTAGAAGAAGTTACTTATCCTGTTGCAATGCATACTGTAATAGACGATTTTGAAAGAGAAAAAGAACCTTTGGTTGCTGGTTTATTTGTAGCTCAGGAAAGCGCCCCTAAAACTTATAAAAATATTATTGATAAGGGTGATATGAAAATATCTAAAACCTTAAATATGAAAAGTGGATACGGTTTCGTAGCTTTTCCTCCAAACAATTTGTTTTTCCATTATTTAGATGTTGTTGAAGGCGACTTTAACGAGATTAAAGATGGAGATGCTGTAGAGTTTTCCATTGAAGTAAATGATAAAGGAAACGAAGTCGCTAAAAACGTTAGAAAAGTAAGCGCAGATTTGCTAGAAGGAATGGACTTTGACTTAGATATGGATATGGATTCTGAATTATTGGGTGGAAATTTCGATATACAATAATTCTTAGTGTTTTTTGCTGAATTCAAAATATATTTCCCCTTTCCCCTTTCCCCTTTTCACTTTTCCCATTTCACTTTTTTACTTTTCACTTTCCCCTTTTTACTATTGTGCATTTGTTTTTAGCTAAAGGAATAACAGGAAATCAGTTTCCTTTAAATGAAGATGAAAGTCTGCATTTATCAAGAGTATTGAGATTAAAATTAGGAGAAACTGTCCAACTATTAGATGGCGATGGCGGAATTTTTGAAGGGGAGATTCAGTTAGTTCATCAAAAAAATAGTGTAGTTGGAAATATTCGGAGAATAGAATCAGGAATTAAAAGAAATTATCAGCTACATATAGCAATTGCTCCAACAAAAATGATGGAAAGGCTTGAGTGGTTTCTCGAAAAAGCTACTGAAGTTGGAATAGATCAAATTACTCCAATTATTACGCAGCGTTCTGAAAGAACAATAGTTAAAAAATATAGACTAGAGAAAATTGTTCAAGCAGCCATGAAACAATCAAGGCAAACATATTTACCAATTGTAAATGAAAGTGTGACTTTTGATCATTTCATTCAAATGCAACATGCTGAAAAACTGTGTATTGCCCATTGCATCGATAATATTAAAACTCCATTCAAAGAGCTTGCTTCAGCTCATAACAATATTTGTATTTTAATTGGGCCAGAAGGAGATTTTAGTCAACAAGAAGTAGATAAAGCAATTGCAAAAAATGCTGTAGCTGTTACTTTAGGTAATAGCAGATTGAGAACTGAAACGGCTGGGCTTGTAGCTTGTATTCAAATGAGTTTGTTGCATGAGTAATACATGGAAACTGCTCTAATAGCTGTATTGGCATTTTTTGCCTCAATGCTCACTTTTTTCAGCGGATTTGGGCTTGGCACTTTAATGCTTCCGGTTTTTTGTATTATTTATCCTGTTGAAATTGCTGTACTGCTCAATGCAATTATACATTTATTAAATAACTGCTTTAAATTTTTATTGATTTATAGAAGTATTCAATGGAATTATTCATTAAAATTTTCATTATTTGCTATTCCTTCTGCTGTTTTGGGAAGCTATGTTTTTAATGAATGGCTAGAAGAGGAGGTTTTATTTAACTATTATATTTCAACTTTTAATTTTGAAATTACTTTATTAAAAATTATTATAGGTAGCGTCATGCTTATTTTTGTATTTATCGAAATCAATAAAAATATAAATGCCCAACAAATTCACCCAAAGTATTTACCAATTGGAGCAGCCATTTCTGGTTTTTTTGGAGGATTGTCAGGACATCAAGGCGCGCTTCGAAGTATGTTTTTAATCAAATCAATTCCTTCCAAAGAAAATTTTATTGCAACAGGAATTGCTATCGCTTGTTTGGTAGATTTAACAAGAATTCCAATGTATTCTTGGTATTTGAGAAGTACTCAGCTACATGCAAACATTCTTCAACTTTCAATTGTTACAATTGCTGCATTCTTGGGAGCTTTTTTAGGCAACAAGTTCTTGAAAAAAATAGAAATCTCGCTTGTACATAAAGTGGTTACAAGCTTTTTAGTTTTTATTGCAATCTTACTTATCTCAGGCATTATATAAAATGGCTAATTCTACAAGAGCATTTAAAATTCTAAATTTTAGAAGGTTTTTAAGTGCTCGTTTTTTTTTGACAATGGCCATTCAACTTCAGTCTGTAGCCTTAGGCTGGCAAGTTTATGATTTAACTAAAGATCCCTTATCTCTTGGATTGATTGGTTTATTTGAAGCCATTCCCTATATGTCCATTTTATTGTTTTCAGGTCACTGGGCTGATGTTTATAAAAGAAAAACTGTGGCAATTAGAGCCATTAGTCTTTTTGCAGTTTGCGCACTTTTTCTCACACTTATAGCATTTAATACATTTGGTTTCAACAAAACTTTGACTTTAGTTTCATTATATGCAGCTGCAGGACTCATAGGACTTTCACGCGGAATAGCTGGTCCATCCATTCAATCTATGCTTCCTCAAATAATGCCTCGTGAATTGTTAGCAAATGCAATCACTTGGAATACTTCAGCTTGGCAAGTAGCTTCAATCTCTGGCCCAGCTATTGGCGGACTTATTTATGGGTTTTACGGAAAAGAAGTTACTTACATCCTTTGTGCAGTATTAGTTCTTATTTCACTAGCTATCTTTTCAACTTTACCTTCTTTTGCTCCATCACAGTTAATTAAAGAACCTATATTTAAAAGTCTTAGGAAGGGATTTAGCTTCGTATGGAATAATAAACTCGTTTTGAGTGCCATTTCACTTGATTTATTTGCTGTGTTATTTGGCGGTGCAGTTGCTTTGTTGCCAATGTTTGCAGATAAAATTTTAAACACAGGACCCGAAGGTTTAGGTATTTTAAGAGCTGCACCAGCTATAGGTGCTGTCATTATGGGATTTGTGGTGATTCAATTTCCATTAATGCGTAATTCAGGTTTAGTGCTCCTTTCTTCAGTTGGTTTATTCGGTTGTTGCATCATTGGATTTGCATTATCAGAAATTTTCTGGATATCATTCATTTTATTATTGTTGAGCGGAGCATTTGATGCTATTTCTGTTATAATTAGATCGAATATACTCCAGTTTTTAACTCCTGACGAAATGCGTGGAAGAGTTACAGCAGTTAACAGTATTTTTATTGGTTCCTCTAATGAAATTGGGGCATTCGAGTCGGGTTTAGCTGCAAAATTTTTGGGTTTAGTGCCTTCAGTAATATTTGGTGGGACCATGACAATTGGCATCACTCTTTTTGCAGGAATTTTTGCTCCGAAATTGAGAAATTTACACTTAAGAGACCATGTAAATTGATTAGGTTTGCACCAAATTTATGGCACGTAGAAATTCATCTGAAGACCTTCCAAAGGCTAAACTTAATAAATCTTCTTTATATAAGGCAAGTAGGCTATTTTCTTACCTAAAACCAGATAAGGGAAAATACATTGCAGGGCTTATTTTTCTTGCATTAACATCCGCAACAGCTTTAGCTTTTCCCATGCTGATTGGCGAATTGGTAAATGCAGCAAAGTCTGAAGGAGGAACCAAAGACATCAATTTTAAAGCTGGCTTATTGATGGGTATTTTATTTTTACAGGCTTTTTTCTCGTTTTTTCGAATTTACCTGTTTTCACAAACTACCGAAAATACCTTGGTTAGGTTGAGAAAACACCTTTATGAGCAGTTGATTCAATTGCCCATGTCATTTTTTACTAAAACTAGAGTAGGTGAAATTAATAGCCGTATTTCTGCTGATATTACTCAAATACAAGACACTTTTACCACAACATTGGCTGAATTTTTAAGACAGATAATCTTAATAATTGGTGGAATAATATTTATTTCAATTATTTCATTTAAACTCACATTGTTTATGCTGGCTTTAATTCCTGCAATTGTCGTTGTGGCAATTATTTTTGGAAGGTATATCAGAAAGATAAGTCGTAAAGTAAGCGACGCTGTAGCTGATTCAAACACAGTTGTTCAAGAAACAATGCAAGGAATTGTAAATGTTAAAGCCTTTGCAAATGAATCTGTAGAAGTAAATCGTTACCAGAAATCCATCAAAGAAATTGCTTCTCTTTCAATGAAATCAGCATTTTCGAGAGGCCTTTTTGCATCTTTTATAATTCTAGCTTTGTTTGGGGCAATTGTAGGTATAGTTTGGTATGCAACGCAATTGATGTTAGAAAACAAAATCACCTTCGGAGAAGTAATATCATTTGTGATATATACCTCTTTTATTGGCGCTTCTATTGGTGGAATTGCAGAATTGTATGCACAAATACAAAAAGCGGTTGGCGCTACAGAAAGGATTTTTGAAATCTTAGACCAAACACCAGAAAATATAGATTTCAATTTTGATAAAAAATTAGCCGTTCGTTTTGATGGAAATGTAAAATTCGAAAAGGTAGAATTTTCTTATCCAGCAAGAAAAGAGGTAATGGTTTTGAAAGGCTTAAGTTTTGAAGTGAAATCTGGTGAAAGCATTGCCATTGTTGGTTCTAGCGGCGCTGGTAAATCTACCATTACACAATTATTACTCAGATTTTATGAACCCGATGAAGGAGCAATATTAATTGACAATAAAGATGCACGCTCCTACAGCTTAACTCAATTGCGTGATCAAATGGCAATTGTTCCGCAGGATGTTATGTTGTTTGGTGGAACGATAAAAGAAAATATCCTTTATGGAAATCCAAATGCTTCTATGGAAGAAGTAATTGCCGCTGCAAAAAACGCCAATGCAGATTTGTTTATTTCATCATTTCCAGATAAATACGAAACCGTTGTTGGTGAGCGTGGAATTACACTAAGCGGAGGACAAAGACAGAGAATTGCAATTGCGAGAGCCGTTTTAAAAAATCCTTCCATATTGATTTTAGATGAAGCAACATCTTCTTTAGATTCGGAATCGGAAAGGCTTGTACAAGAAGCAATTGAAAAACTAATGATTGGAAGAACATCTTTTATTGTCGCACATAGATTATCTACAATAAGAAATTCCAGTAAAATTATAGTTTTAGATAATGGAGTTATCTCTGAATCAGGAACGCATGAAGAGCTAATTATAAAAGAGAATGGTATTTATGCAAATCTTTCTAGATTACAATTCGCTCCTTCTGAAATGTATTAATTTGGTTTAAAAATTGCTAAGAGCGGCATTTTTTTGAATTTCACTTCAATTTATAACTTAAGTTTGCAACAGTCTTTAAAAATTTTATTTTGATTCCTAATAGTAGTATAGCTCTCATCTTAAGTAAGTTATCTGAATTATTTAAAATTGACTCTAACGATTTAAAAGTTCGGCGCTCTGTAGAGCAAATGGATATTAAAGAGAATGCATTTGAAGAATATCTCCAATCTCTTTCAGAAGCTTCTACAGCTGTTAACTTATCGTTCATTAAACAAGAGTTTACAAGCAGTGAATTTAAAACTGTACTAAAAAATCTTACTTTTCCCACACTTCTCTTTGCTAAAAAAGAAACTGAGATAATTCCAGTAATTTTCTACGAGGTAAAATCAAACTTAAAAGCTTGGTTTATTAAAGCAAATGATGTAATTGAAATAGAATCTTCAGAAATTGAAACTTGGTTACCATTATTGTTAAGTTTTGAAGAATGTTGTGTACTTCAAGGTGGGAAAAATATTACTATAAAAGAAGCAGAAAACAGGTATTTATTTTCATTATGTCCCGTAATATTAAACTCCATGTTTGGCGCTGAAATAGATGACCAAATGCGGGGGGAAGTTGAACATTACACACCTTTAAAAAGATTCTGGAGATTTGTAAAAACCGAAAAAACAAACATCTTTTATATTTATGTTTATTCAATAGTTATTGGATTAATTAATTTATCTCTTCCACTTGGAATTCAAGCTATAATTGGAAGAATTTCAGGAGGTCTTTTGTTTGATGGTGTTATTGTATTGATAACATTCGTAATTATCGGGATCATTATTGCAGGAGGTTTGCAGATTATGCAGATTTATCTAGTAGAGATTTTACAAAGAAGAATATTTACCAGAGCAGCTTTTGAATTTGCTTTTAGAATTCCGCGTATCAAAACAGAAGCGCTGTTAAAGTCGCATCCTCCTGAATTGATGAATCGTTTTTTTGAAGTGATAACATTGCAAAAAGGGTTCTCAAAAATATTGTTAGACCTCACTACAGCTGCCTTACAAATTATATTCGGTTTGTTATTGCTTTCTTTTTACAACGTTTCTTTCGTATTCTTTGGGCTTTTTCTTTTCGTGGTTTTAATTATTGTTTTCAGAGCTACAGGCCCCAAAGGTTTGCAGACCAGCATCAAAGAATCAAAGTATAAGTATAACATGGTAGCTTGGTTTGAAGAACTTGCCCGAAATATTTACACATTTAAGTCTGCTGGTTATACCAACATGCCATTAGACAGAACTGATGATCACGTAGACAACTATTTATCTGCCAGAAAAAAACATTTCTCTGTTTTATTAACTCAATTTATAAATATTACCATTTTCAAGTTATTAGTCACTGGAGGAACATTAATTATAGGTTGTATTTTGGTAGTTAATCGGGAGATTACCTTAGGTCAATTCGTAGCATCTGAAATTGTAATTATCTTTATTTTAGGGGCAACAGAAAAAATAATCATGAACATGGATACAGTTTATGATGTATTGACTGCCTTAGACAAAATAGGACATATCACAGATTTACCATTAGATGCTCCATCAGGAATTAGAATTAATAATTTTTTAGAAAAAGATGGATTTGAATTAGAAACTAAAAATCTTTCTTACTCATATCCTGAAAGAAAAGAAAAGATTTTGAATGGAATAGATTTCAAAATAAGTAATGGGGAGAAAGTATGTATTACAGGCTCTAATGGTTCGGGAAAAAATACTTTTACTCAAATCATATCTGGTTTGTTAAATAACTTTGATGGTATTGCTACAGTTAATGGAATTTCACTAAGAAACATTCACTTAACTGATTTGCATGATGCTGTTGCGATAAATACTGCTTCGGACGAGATTTTTGAAGGTACAATTGAAGAAAATATACGTTTAGGGAAACCTGGAATTTCCCAAATTCAAGTAGTTAGGGCAATTGAAAAAGCGGGATTAGTTGAGTTTATAAACAAATTGAAAGATGGTATTTACACAAAACTACTTCCAACCGGAAAAGGAATTCCCGGTTCTGCAGTTAGGAAAATAATACTTGCAAGGTGTATAATAAAACAACCAAAATTGCTCATTTTTAACGACTATTTCGATAAATTAGAAAAAGCAGAAAAAGCAATCATTATTCAATCATTATGCAGCAATGAATCTGGAACAACCTTAATTGCTGTTTCTACAGACCCTTATTTAATGAAGCAATGCGATAGGGTTATCATTTTTGATGCAGGCAAAATAATTGCCGAAGGATCTTATGAAATCCTTTCAAAAGATAGTAAATTTAAAAGTTTAATTAATCCAAACGAATAGGAATGTTGCAAATTTCACCACATTCGGTAGAACAAGATTTGAGGAAACATAAGTTGTACGCAATCAAACTTGCCGGTACTCCAAGGTTTGGAAAAGTTGTTACTTGGTGGCTGGGAGGACTTATGTTATTGCTAATTATTATTTTGTTTGTTCCATGGCAACAAAATGTTGATGGAAATGGTCATTTAACAGCTTTATCTCCGCAAGAAAGACCACAAAACATTCAATCTCCAATTGCAGGTAGAATAGATAAATGGGCTGTTGCTGAAGGTCAATTTGTGAAAAAAGGAGATACCATTATGGTACTTACAGAGATTAAAGAAAAATTCTTAGATCCTGAACTGTTACCTAGACTTCAGGAGCAAGTTGGTGCCAAACAAGGCGTAATAAAATCTACTTTCGACAAAGCGGCATCTTTATCAAATCAAATAGAAGCATTAAATTCTGGTCTGAAATTGAAGTTGCAACAAGCAACTAACAAGGTGTATCAAGGAAAATTAAAAGTAAAATCTGATTCTATAGATTTGGTTGCGGAAACAATTAATTTTTCAATTGCCGATACCCAGCTAACCTTAGGAAGAAACCTTTACAATAAAGGTTTGATTTCTCAAGTAGAGTTTCAAAGACGCCAGGAAAAATTTCAAAATTCAACAGCAAAACTTATTTCACAAGAAAACAAGTTACTTGAAGCTAAAAACAGCCTATTAAATGCGCAAATAGAATTGAATTCTATTCGGGCTGATTACATGGAAAAGGTTTCAAAAGCAGAATCTGACAGAAATTCAACATTAGCCTATGTAGCCGAAGCAGAAGGTGATTTGGCCAAACTTGAAAATGAATATTCGAGTATGTTAGTGAGGAATACTTTTTATACGATTCGAGCGCCACAAGATGGGTATGTTGTAAAAGCTGTTAGAGTTGGTATTGGTGAGAATATCAAAGAAGGAGAATCGGTGGTTACAATTATGCCTGCTAATCCGAAAGTTGCAGCAGAAATTTACGTAAGAGCAATGGATATTCCCCTATTGAAAAAGGGTCAAAAAGTGAGGATTCAATTTGATGGCTGGCCTGCAATTGTTTTTTCTGGTTGGCCAAATGTTAGTGTAGGAACTTTTGGAGGGGTTATACAAGTTGTTGATTTTGTGGAAAGTGATAATGGAAAGTTTAGGGTTTTAATAACACCAGATCCTACAGAAGATCCTTGGCCAACACAAGTAAGAATGGGCAGCGGCGCCATTGCTTGGGCCATGCTCGAAAACGTACCTATTTGGTTTGAATTATGGCGGCAGTTAAATGGTTTCCCTCCAAATTTAGATAAGGAATCAAAGTCAACAAATAAAGAGTTCGGAGCTAAGAAATGAGAAAAAGCACCTTAGTTTTTGTATCAATTTTCTTAAGTAATTTAGCTTTATCTCAACCTGTTGATACTGTTAAAGTTGGCTCAATTAGTATCAAAGCATTCTTTGACTATGTAAATGCTTTTCATCCTATCATAAAACAAGCTAAACTTTTGCCTCAGCAAGCCAGATTTGAAATTCGAGAAGCAAGAGGTTTCTTCGACCCAAAGTTTGCCGGAGATTTTTCAGAGAAAAGGTACGATGATAAATTCTACTACAATAATCTAAATACAATGCTGAAAGTTCCGGCATGGATTGGAGATTTTAAAGGAGGTTTAGAAAGAAACCGCGGTGTTTTTGTAAATGGGGAAAATTCAACACCAGATGCAGGATTAATATATGCAGGATATTCCCTTCCATTAGGTGCCGGATTGTTTATTGATGAAAGAAGAAATGCCTTAAGACAGGCAAAACAATTAACTAAGATTGCTGATGCAGAACAAGTTAAAATAATTAATAAAACGTTATTAAATGTTTCTAATGATTATTGGGAATGGTATTTTTCATGGCGACAATTAGATTTTATTAGTACTGCAGATTCTTTGGCCCGCCAAAGATTTAGGTTTGTTAAAGAAGTGGCTAGCTTGGGGAATTCCTCTATGCTAGATACTTTAGAAGCTTATGGTAACATGTTGCAAAGAGATATTCAATTAGAACAATCAAAATTGGAATTAAAAAATGCGCGTTTACGTTTATCTGTTCATTTATGGGATTCTATTGCCAGGCCATTGGAGCTGAGTGCAGAAGCAATTCCATTTTTTATTAATCCTTTAGAATACTCATTTTCAATAGGATTACTAGATAGTTTAAAGAGTTTCGCTTTGATAAATCATCCTGAATTATTAAAAATAGAAGGAAAGTTAACGCAACTCACATTTGAAAAACGTTTTAGGACAGAAATGCTCAAGCCTACCGTAAATCTCGATTATAACTTTTTAACTGAAGGTACTACACCCAATGTTGCACAAAATATATTTCTATCAAACAATTACAAGTTTGGGTTATCTGTTGGCATGCCATTATTTCTTAGAAAGGAAAGAGGTAAACTACAAGTTGTAAAAACCAAAATATCATTGCAAGAATTAGAAATGATAGATACAAGGCGAAATGTTGGAGTAGAAGTAAATACCAGGTATAATGAACTAAAAAATTTGGAAGTTCAGTTGAAAAGGCAAAATGAAGTGGTAATTGCACTTCAAACTTTGTTATCTGGAGAAATTATAAAGTTTCAAAACGGTGAAAGTTCCCTATTTGTAGTAAACATGAGAGAAACAAATTTGATAAATGCAGGTGTAAAACTGGCAGAATTTGAATCTAAATTTGCAAAATCTATTGCGTATTTATTTTGGGCATCAGGAATTAAAAACTGGACTTACTAATCATGGCAGACTGGAGAATTATTCAACCTTCAAACAATGCTGAATGGGAAGCTTACTTTCAACTAAGGTTCGAAGTATTAAGAAAGCCTTGGAATGAACCATTGGGCTCTGAGAAAAGTGAAGATGATAAAACGTCATTGCATGCTTTAATTTTAGATAATTCAGGTAAAGCAATTGCAGTAGCGAGAATTCATCAAGTAGCTGGTACTCAGCTTCAAATCAGATTTATGGCCGTTAGACCTGATTTTCAAAAACGGGGAATAGGAAAGATAATGCTTAAATTTGTTGAAAAAATTGGGTTAAAGCAATATCCTGAAACTTTAGAAATCATTTTGCATGCCCGAGAAAATGCAGTTGAATTTTATAAATCAAACGGTTACAATGTTAAAGAAGATTCTTACGTTTTGTTTGATGAAATTCAGCATTTTCTTATGAAAAAGAAAGTTTTACGCAATTAAAAATTCGCTACTTTTAAACCATTCTAATTTTAACCTTCGAAGTCAATTATAAATTTAAATCCCGAAAAATGAAATCAATTATTTTAGTGTTAGCAATGTTTGCATTTACTGCAACAGCTTTTGCACAAACAAATGGAGTGGCAGCGCCTCAAACAAATGCGCCAGCAAAACAAAAAACGCTCTCACCTGAAGACAGAGCTATCAGAGTTTTAAGAATGATGACCAGTCGCGTAGGATTAAAAGACAATCAAAGTGCAGAAGTAAAAGCGATTTTGATTGAAAGAGAAAATGCGAAAGCTGAAGCTAAAAAACTTACTGAAAAAGGAGCTAAAAAAGCTAAAATGCAAGAAGTTCAAGCATCAGCTGAAACAAAATTGCAGAAAGTTTTAACACCAGAACAATGGACTGCTTGGGTGAAGTTTAAAGAAGAACAAAAAGCAAAAAAAGCGAGCAATCAAGAAGGCACAAAATCTAATGAGCCTCAAAAAGAAGAAGATTTCTATTAGTCTTTTTTTGGTATGAATTTAGTTGAGTAAAGTAAATAAATACCTTATACATTATAAATTTATTACCATCCATTTTGTTTTTTTTAAAGTTTTTAAAGAGGAGTATTCAATTATGCTTCACTGCTTTGTGCAGCGAAGGATTAATAAATTGTGTACTCCTCTTTTCATTTTTACTAATTTATCTTCCATCTAAATCACAATCACTAACTAAGTTTTATGTAGAAAAGGAAACACCTGATGGTTTAGTTTTTACTTATGAAGGTTTTAAAAATGAAAAAGAAGAAATTGTAATTCCTGCTAATTATGATTTTATTTGGAATTTTAGCCAAGATTCACTCACATTAGCGCGCAAAAGAATTTGGAATCCTATCAACAAAACAACTGAGCTAACATTTCAAATAATCAGTCTCAGTGGATTTTTATATTTTGAATTTCCTCCTTATTTAATCCCAGAACCTAACAGAGAAGAATTGTTCAAATGTTTTAATACAAAATCAAATAAATGGGGTTTTGTAGATGGTTTTGGAAACAATGTTATAAAATATAAATATTTAGATGCTTCAGATTTTTATGAAGGCTTAGCTGTTGTTAAAGATGAAATTAGTTCGCTTTATGGTTACATTAACAAACGAGGTAATTTTATAATAAAACCATCTTTTGTTGAAGCATATCCATTCTCTGAAAATATAGCTATTGTGAAAAGCAGCGCTTCCACTACCAATTATTCTTTTTTAGAAAAAAACGGAAGTACAATTCCTATTAACGGATCGTACAATAAAATTTATAACCTAGAAAATGGGTTTTCAATTGTTGAAAAATTTATAGGAGATACAATATTATATGGTTTCATAGATAGTACTGGAAAAGAAGTTGTAACACCGAAATTTCAGTTTATTGATAATTTCGAAAATGGCACCGCTGTTTTTATTCAAGATAATGAAGCTGGAATGTTAAATAAGAAAGGCGAAATTGTCATTCCTGCAAGGTATGAAGAATTGTATCGTTTTGACCAACAGCATTATTTGTTTCAAAAGAATGGATTAAAAGGCTTGATTAATTTAGAAGGCAAAACAATTATTCCTGCTCAGTATTCTTCAATTGACTATTTTAATGAAGGATTAAGTCCTGTATTGAAATACAATAAATGGGGTTTTGCTGATGCGGAAGGTAATTTAGTGGTTGACTGTAAATATGCAGAAGTAAAAAAGGGTTTTTATAATGGAACAGTAGAAGTAAGAACCCCTGACAATTGGTTACTTATCAATAATAATGATACAATTATTCTTCCTGAATATGATGAAGTTTTACCTTTTTATGGAAAAGCTGCTGCATTTAGAATAGGAAACTTATGGGGTTTCTTAAACGATCATGGAGAAGAAAGCATTGAACCGGAATTTGTTGAGCTAGTATTTAATAAAGGAGGCGATGTTTTCGGAAGGATTCTTCAAGCAGATGGACTTTCTTATTGGGTATTGATTGGAAACAATGGGAGGCAACTTACTTCTAACTTATATAGTGAAATAGTTAGGTTTACAGAAGGATATGCAGCAATTAAGAACAGCAATGGCTGGGGTTTTATAGATGTTAATGGGCTAGAAATTGTTTCTCCAAAGTATGACGCTGTTCGAAATTTTTCTAACGGTAGAGCTGCAGTAATGAAAAATGATTTATGGGGTTTTATTAATACATCAGGTCATGAAGTAATTCCTATATACAATGGAAAACCATCTTTTGAAGATGAAGAAGTTGCCCCATCTGATACACTTTTACATATTAGAGAATCTTATCCTCTATATGGAATGGTTGTACTGGGCGATTTCTTTGATAATTGCGCTTGCATTCAAGATGAATTTGCTTCAGATACACCAAATGGAAAACTATGCATTAATAAGATAGGCAAACTTCAATACAATAATAATTGCAAGCCTTTTACCAGAGTAGCGGATTATTTTGACCCAAAATTAGAGATGAATATCAATTTGCGCATCGTTAGAATTCCTGGAAAATGGATGAAAATTGATAAATCAGGAAAAACTGTTGAATAAAGCATCTGAATCTTTAGTTTTGTGAATGGATAATCAGGAGCCCAAAAAACAACGCAGAATTCGCTATGCTGGTACTCACCCAAAATCTTTTAGTGAGAAATACAAAGAACTGCAGCCAGAGAATTATGCTGCTGATGTTGCAAAAATAATTGAACAAGGAAAAACTCCTGCAGGAATGCATCGTTCAATTTGTGTGAATGAAATTTTATCTTTTTTGCAAATTCAGCCCGGTCAAATTGGACTAGATGCTACTTTGGGCTATGGCGGCCATAGTGTTGAAATAATAAAATGTTTGCTTCCCAATGGACGTTTGTTTGCAACAGATGTTGATCCAATAGAATTACCTAAAACAAAAGAACGATTAGCAGCTATGGGTTTTGGTCCTGAAGTAATAGAAATACGTAAAATGAATTTTTCCGGAATTGATCAGATTGTTGCTGAAGCAGGGCTACTTGATTTTGTTTTAGCAGATTTAGGGGTTTCGTCTATGCAGATTGATAATCCCGAAAGGGGATTTTCTTTTAAGATAGAAGGCCCTTTAGATTTGAGGTTAAATCCAAAAACTGGGAAAACGGCGGCAATGTTATTAAAGAATTCATCTCAAAAAAAATTAGAAGAATTTTTTCAAACTAACTCTGATGAGCCTTATGCTGAGGTAATTGCAAGAAATATTATTAATAGAATAAAAAAAGGTGAAGCTATAGAAACCACTACAAGCCTGCAAAATATTATTAAAGATGCGCTTGCATTTATTCCACCAAACGAAAGAAAAGAAGAGATTAAAAAGGCTTGTCAGCGCTGTTTTCAGGCCCTAAGAATTGAAGTTAATGATGAGTTTGGTGTATTAGATAAGTTTTTAGAAAAGCTTCCAAATTCTTTAAAACCAGGAGGCAGAGTTGCCATCCTCTCTTTTCATTCTGGAGAAGATAGACGGGTGAAAAAGTCGTTTCAACATTTTTTTCGAGATGGAGTTTATACTAAAATCGCTTCTGACCCAATTCGTGCCACAGCGGATGAGATTAATAGCAATCCTCGCGCGCGTTCTGCTAAATTACGTTGGGCTGTTAAGTCATAAAAAACGGCTGTCTTAGAATACCAAGGCAGCCGTTCATAATGTAGTAACTTGAAGTTTATTGTTTAATCCATTTTTGAGTAGCAACAACCTTATCGCTTTCTACTTCAACTAAATACATTCCTTTTGAAAGAGATTGGGTATTTAAAATCTCATTAAAATTTCCTTGCACTTGCACTTGTTTTTGCACCTGAAGCTTTCCAAGTATATCGTAAATTTTGATGTTGATTTTTTTATTCGCAAGTGCAACTCCACTGAAAACTAAAAAGTCATTTCCTGGATTTGGACCAACATTAAAACTATTAAAACCTGGTAAATCATTAATTGAAGTTTTAATTACATTCACACTAATTGTTGCAGTGCTAGTGCCACAGTTGTTTGTTACTGTTAATGTTACGGGCCATAGGTTATCGAAAGCAAACGTAAACAATGGGTTTTGTTCAATGCTGGTATTATTTCCCCCAAAATTCCATAAATAAGCATCAGCACTTGAGCTTGTATTTGTAAATTGAACTTGATACTCTGTTGTAAAGGTTTGAACAAAAGTGAAATTTGCAACTGGTAAACTGTTTATGGAAACATCAACAATTCCAGAAACTAATGTACATCCATTTGCATCGATGGCACTAACTGAATAACCACCCGTTTCTGCAACTGTAATAGAATTATTTCCTGCAGATCCGTTTGACCATTCATAGTTTGATAAACCTGCCTGAGCCGTTAAAACTACATTTTGACCTTGGCAGGATTCAATTGGTCCTGCTGGTGTAATATTTAAGCTTCCACCGCCGCCAGTGACAACGGATACAGTTAACGTTGCCGTAGTTGCACATTGATTAGAAGATGGTGTAAATAAATAGGTTGTAGTCAATGTATTATTTACTATTGAAGGATTCCAAGTTCCAGTAATACCATTGGTGGATGTTGTAGGCAGAATTGGAGCAGTTGTACCCGAACAAATTGGATTGATAGGAGCAAAAGTAGGCGAGATGCTCGTGTTAACCGTAACTGTAAGCGTTGCTGTTGTAGCACAAGTATTTGAACTTGGAGTAAATGTGTAATTACCTGTTGTGGTATTGCTAATAGCGGAAGGCGACCATGTTCCTGAAATACCATTGTCAGAAGTTGTAGGTAATATTGGAGCTGCAGATCCAGAGCAAATTGGTGAAATAGGAGCGAATGTTGGGATTATTGCAGGATTTACGGTTATTGTAACAGAACCAGTTCCAGTACAAACAGCTCCACCTTGAGTTACAACTAAATTGTAGGTGGTTGTAACAGAGGGATTCGCGGTTGGATTCGCGGCAGTTGAACTGCTTAAACCTGCTGCTGGCGTCCATGCATATGTGTAAGTGCCATTTCCTGAACCGCCTGTTGCTGTTGGAGAACCTCCTATATTTACTGAAGCTCCCGCGCAAATAGCCGAGCCTGTTCCTGCATTCACGGTTGGAGGTGTGCAACCTGTATTAGGTGTAGTAATGCGAATATTGTCAACACTAAAAGGAGGGTCGAACCCATCTGAGGCATCACTTTCTTGCCATTTGAAACGCATTTTTAAGTTGGCGATGTTTTCATAAATAGCTGGAATTGTAATTGTTTTTGTTGAACATGAACTTACACCTGAATATTCTCCCGGAAGATCATTCCAACTGGTTCCTCCATCACCGCTTAAAGATAATGTTCCAAAATCTGTTCCTGCAGAACCTTCACAAATAAACTCAAAGGTTAGTGTTAAGTTAGACTGACCTAAAGTACTAATACTTGGCGAAATTGCTGTTTTTGAAAGATTTGCAACTGCTAAATAAAGAGGTTCATTCGGTCCTCCTAAAAATCCACATAAAAATCCTGTACACGAAATATGTAAAACATTTCCAGAACTTGTGCAGCCGATTCCGCTAGGTGTATTAATGAACCAACTATTGTTGGTTGAACCTTCTGTATTCAATGTCCAGCCGGCTCCTGCGTTGTTGTTATTGGCTCCACCTGCAGGAGCATCGAAGTTATCGCTCCAAATTGTTGTTTGTGAAATTCCTGATGAAATAGCTATGAAAATTGAAATTATTACAGCTATGTGTGATTTTGCGTGAGGTTTTTTTATCATAATTTAGTTTAGGTAGTAAAAATCAAAGATAGTTTCCAAAAAATTTAAAAAAAAGTATTGGTAGGAATATAATAATAAGATGAAAACGGAAGGAATAGATTGATGATTCTAAATTTGATGTGACTCTAAACTATTTATTGTTTCATCCATTTTCTGCTTATTACTTCAGTTTGAGTTTCTATCAAAATGTAATATAAACCAGCTGCTATTTCTTTTGTATTTAAAATTATTTCTGTTTTTTCATTAAAAGCAACTTCTTCTTTAAATACTACTTTGCCAGTTAAATCAACCAGTTTAATCGTTTTTATTTTTTCATTGTTTGCCTTATTGCTGATATGAATTAAATCTTGTCCTGGATTAGGACTTATTTGAAAGCTTTGGTTTGTTTTAATATCGCTTAATCCTGTTTTAATTACAGATACATTTATAGAAATAGTATCACTTCCGCATGTATTTGAAACAATTAATTCCACTGGCCAGGAATTATCGAATGCAAATACGAATGTTGGATTTTCTTCAGTACTGGTATTATTTCCCCCAAAATTCCATAAGTAATTGTTATCACCAGGAGTATTATTTGTAAACTGAACCTCATATTCAGTAGTAAATGTTTGTGCATAAGTAAAATTTGCAACTGGTGCTGATTGTATTACAACATCAACAATACCGGAAACTCCAACACAACCATTTTCATCTTCTGCACTTACAGAATAACCGCCAGATTCAAGAACTATTAGTGTGTCATTAGAAATACTATTTGACCAACTATAGTTAGAAAATCCTGGTTGCGCAACTAGTTGAACTACTACACCTTCGCAAGATTCTATTGGACCTTGCGGGCTTATTGAAACACTAAAATTTGAAATTGAAACAATTGTAAAATCAGCAGATGTGATGATGCACCCATTTCCACTTGTACCTGATAAAGAATAAATACCTGATTGAGTTACAGTTAATGATTGACCAGAGACATTATTGGACCATAAGTAATTTGAAAATCCATTTTGACCTGTTAAAACAACATTATCACCTTGGCAAATTGTTAATGGCCCATCTGCTAAAACAAGTAAATTTTCTTCTGGATAAAATGAAATGGTAGTTAGCGTTGAATTTGAAATGCATCCATTTGCATCAGTTGCAGAAACAGAAAAATTACCTTGAGAAGTTGAATTTATTGATTGACCATTCAATGTTCCTTCAGGAAAGCTCCAAATATAATTAGTAAAACCACTTTCGGCGTCAAAGCTGGTTTGGACGCCTTCACAAACAGTTAAATTACCGTTAGGAGAAATAGTAATTAACGCTGGTTGATTTACTATTACAGTTATCGTAACTGGCGTTGCACAAGGATTTGAACTTGGTGTGAAGGTATAATTTCCTGTTGTAGCGTTGTTGATAACTGAAGGATTCCACGTTCCGGAAATGCCA
>Ga0247833_1000749_pt1 | contig 57188 bp, 68 predicted proteins | sample LaCruzMarch2015__7_FD_187117 | JGI IMG/M metagenome (GOLD analysis project Ga0247833, IMG submission 187117) | Freshwater microbial communities from meromictic Lake La Cruz, Castile-La Mancha, Spain - LaCruzMarch2015_8m | ecosystem: Environmental > Aquatic > Freshwater > Lake | place: Spain...
CAAAGAATCCCACCCTGAAAAAGCTTTTTCATCACAAACCCTGTTAGCTTAAGTTAAATTTTAATAAGAAATTGGAACTTTTGACCCTCAACCCTTATTAAAGTAAAAAACTGCTGCTACTTTCCATTTTTAAAAAATTGAGTATCTCGCGAATCAGTTGCATAGGCAACCCTTTAGGGAAAAAATCAACCATAAGTTTAGTCAAATAACCCTATATTTTAATGGGTTTTTTGGCTTAAATAAATTTTTTTTGACTATTTTTGGCAAAAAACGAATTTTCACCCAATTATTGGGTGCGATCCTTACGATTAAAAATAAATAAAATTATTTAATAAAACGATAAGTTTTTATTTAGATTTAAATTGTAAAAATTAATTGTGAAAAATTAATTTAATTTTGGAAGATCGGCGTTCATAATTTTCGTCCACACTTCAACGAAGTCTTTTATGAATTTTTCCTGATTATCATCTTGTGCGTATAATTCTGCGTAAGAACGTAGAATTGAGTTTGACCCCAAAACTAAATCAGCTCGAGTTGCAGTAAATTTAACTTTCTTCGTTTTTCGCTCAATAATATCGTAGCTATTTTTGCCCGTTGGCTTCCAGGAATATTTCATATCAGTTAAATTGATGAAAAAATCGTTAGTTAAAGCGCCAATTTTATCAGTAAATACGCCATGTTTTGAATTTTGATAATTAGTTCCTAAAACGCGCATCCCACCAATTAAACAAGTCATTTCTTTTGCAGTCAGTCCAATTAAATTTGCTCGCTCTAACAATAATTCCTCAGGCATAACTGAATATTCTGCTTTAACATAATTTCTAAACCCATCATGCAAGGGTTCTAAAACTTTAAGAGAATCTGTATGTGTTTCTTTTTCAATTGCATCACCTCTGCCACCTCTAAATGGAACTTTAACTTTTGATCCTGCTTTTTTAATAGCTTTCTCAAGTCCAACAGTTCCAGCTATGACAATAGTGTCTGCAATAGTTGCTCCTGTTTTTTTTGCAATTCCTTCTAAAACTTTTAATGTTTTTGCAAGTCTTTGTGGTTCATTCGCCTGCCAATTTTTCATTGGTGAAAAACGAATTCTTGCACCATTTGCTCCACCTCTTTTATCTGTTCTTCGGTAAGTTCTTGCGCTATCCCAAGCAACCACAACCAAATCGCTCACACTTAAACTTGTTGCAGCAATCATTTTTTTAACTTTTTCTAAATTATATTTTTTCTTTGGAGCCTTCACATTATTTTGCCAAACTAAATTTTCTTTTGGCGCCCAAGGGCCAATATAATTGTCACGATTGCCCATAGTTCTGTGGGTTAATTTAAACCAAGCTCTTGCAAAGGAGTCTTCAAAAAACTTTGGATCTTTATAAAACTTTTCTGAAATTTTTTTATATTCTGGATCAATAACCATTGCCATGTCAGCATCGGTAAACATTAATCTTGCCTTCTTCTTAGGGTTTGCAAGATCTACTGGTTTTTTTTCTTCTTCAAGACCGATAGGTTCCCATTGCCAAGCTCCAGCAGGACTTTTTTTGCTCTCCCATTTATAATTAAGTAAAAGATCTAAATATTGATGATCCCATTTATCAGGATTTGTTGTCCACGCGCCTTCTAAACCTGATGTAATTTGATTAGCACCTGTTCCATTTTCTTGATTCCAACCAAATCCTTGTTCATGAATTTCTGCTGCGGCAGGTTCTCTTCCTAAATTTGCAGGATCACCATTACCATGCGCTCGTCCGATAGAATGTCCGCCAATTGTAAGTGCTGCGGTTTCAACATCATTCATTCCCATTCTGCCAAATGTTTCACGCACATCCATTGCTGTTCGCAGTGGATCAGGAATACCTTCTACTCCTTGCGGATTAACGTAAACTAATTGAAAATGAGATGCTGCAAGAGGCGCCTCTAATGATGAACGATCTTTTGGATCGCTGTATCTATCGACAGCTAATGGTACTGTTTCTTTTCCCCAGTACACATCTTTTTCCGGCTCCCAAATGTCTTCGCGCCCAAACGAAAATCCAAAAGTTTTAAAACCTGAATGTTCATATGCCATTGTTCCTGCAAGACACATTAAATCTGACCAGCTTAATTTATTTCCGTATTTTTTCTTTATCGGCCAAAGTAATCGTCTAGCTTTATCTAAATTTGTATTATCAGGCCAAGAGTCTTGTGGAGAAAATCTGTGTGAGCCAACATTAGGACGACCATCAAATTCTCGGTAAGTTCCAACTTGATGCCAAGTTAATCTAACCATTAAACCAGAATAAGTTCCAAGATCTGCTGGCCACCATTCTTGGCTGTCCGTCATTAATTTTAGTAAATCTTTTTTTAATGCTTTAAAATTTAATTTTTTAACTTCTTTTCTATAATCGAAACCTGGAAGTGGATTAGTTTTAGTATCGTGTTGATGTAAAATATCTAAATTAATACTATTTGGCCAAAGTCTTGAAGTGTTTGACTCTCCAGCTTTAGTAATTCCACCATGCATCACAGGACATTTGCCTGCTCCATTTTTGCCTGAACCGTTTGTTTTTTTAAGGGTTTCTGTACTCATAATTTTTAAAGGAAGCGATTCTTAACAAATAAAAGGTCTAATGTTAAGTAAACAATAAATTTACTTCTACTTTAGGTTTAGTTTTTTTATTGCAAAATGACGCGGATAATTAACTGCCATATATTTAACGGGTAAATATTTTAATCGCTAAAAATTTACTAAAGTTTATTTTGAAAGATAATCTAAGGCAGCCATTAGTCCGCCAGCTTTGTGAGGAATTTTTGCTTTTCTAAGTCCCAATTCAACGCCAGCTAAGGCTCCAGCCAACATAATTTCATTAAAATCTCCAAGGTGGCCTATTCTAAATACTTTTCCTTTAACTTTATTTAAACCCATTCCCAACGACATATTATATTCATCGAGAATAATTTTTCGAAGACTATCAGAATCATGACCTGCAGGAAGTAGGACTGCAGTAATAGTATTTGAATATTCCTCTGGATTTTTAGCTAAAACCTCAAGACCCCAAGCTTTAACTGCAACTCTTGTCGCCTCTGCTAATCGTGCATGACGTTTAAAAACATTTTCTAATCCCTCTTCATTTAACATATTCATTGCCTCTTCAAGACCAAAAAACATATTTACTGGTGGCGTGTATGGAAAGGCATTGTCTTTGTTATTTGTCAAAATAGGTTTCCAATCCCAATATGATTTCTGCATGGTAGATCTTTTATAAGCCTCTAAAGCTTTTTGGCTTACGGCATTAAAAGAAAGTCCTGGTGGTAATAATAATCCTTTTTGTGATCCGCACACTGTTACATCTACTTTCCAATCATCGTGACAATAATCAATTGAAGCAAGAGATGAAATTGTATCAACCATTAATAGTGCGGGGTGTTTTGCACTATCCATTGCTTGTCGAATTTTTGCAATGTTACTTGTAACGCCTGTGGACGTTTCATTGTGCAAAGCAAAGACAGCTTTTATTTTATGCGACGTATCTTCACTTAATTTTTTTTCAATAATCTTTGGATCTGCACCGGTACGCCAATCGCCTGGTACAAGTTCAACTTCTAAATTAAATTTTTTTGCCTGCTCTGCCCACAATGTTGAAAATTGTCCAGTTTCGAACATCAATACTTTATCGTATGGATTTAAAGTATTAACTATTGCAGCTTCCCAAGCTCCTGTTCCTGAACCTGGAAATATAATAACAGGCTGAGTAGTTTTAAAAATTCCTCTAATTTTATCTAGAATTCTTTTTGTAATTTCTGCAAATTCTGGACCGCGATGATCTATTGTTGGAAAACTCATTGCTCTTAAAACTCGATCAGGAATATTGGTAGGTCCTGGAACTTGTAATAAGTGTTTGCCTGGTCGAAAAGAATTTGATTTTGCCATAGAATTTAAAAGTTAATAGACCATAATAAATAAATAAGTAAATTAACTTTTAAGGGGAAATCCACTCCATTTTTCCAATCTTTGTAACAGTTGAGTTTAAGATTGGCTGACTTTTTAATTTTTTTGTCTCATCGTTATTTAAAAATTTCATCTCTTCTAACAATCCAGCGATTGCGACCTCAGCCGCTTTCATGTTGCCATCTTTGATTTTAACAACTAGCACTGCTTTTTCATCTGGAACGATTGCTATAAAGACCCCATCCGCGCCATTTTTAACTAGAACTTTTTTGTCACTGCTCTTTGTTAAAATAGAATTCACGCTCTCAGATCCACCAAATAATAATGGATGTTTTACACAAGATTCAAATATTTTAATAACCGCTTTTTTTTCAATCCCTTCTAATTTTGAAGGGTCTGCAAACTTTGTCAGAGCTTTTGCAAATTGATTAAGGGGTAAACTTGGCGCTGGCAAATTACAGCCATCAATTCCAATATTTTTAATTTTAACTTCAGCTAATTTTTCTAAATTTTCTATAAATAGTTTTTGTAAGGGGTGTTTTGGATCGTGATAATTTAAAGTTTTGAATTTACTATGTTTGCAAATAGATAATTGTCCGCAATGTTTTCCAGAACAATTATGATAAATCCTACTCTTTCGACCCTCATGTCTAACTATATAATCTTTTCTTTTCTGGCTTAGCGGCCAAGCAGGTCCTAGCATTAAATCTTCCTCTTCTAATTCTAATTCAGCAAGCCAAGACTTAACCATATCAAGATGTACAGGTTCTGCGTGATGAGAAGATGTTGCGAAAGCAATTTGTTCATCTTTAAGTTTTAAAGCTTTATCAGCACCTGTTGTTATAATTCCAAATGTTTGAATGAGCTTAAGTGCTGAACGTGGAAATATTTCAGTTGTAATATCTCCCCATTTTTTTATCACTCGCCCTTCTGAATCCATTGCAACTGCAACACCTTGATGAATATTTTCAACAATATTGCCACGCGTAGATGTAACTAAATCAGCAAACTTAATATTTTCTTCACTCATAATTTAAATTTAAAAAAAAGACTTAACGATTGAAAGTTGGACGCGCTTTAAAAACCATCCAGCAGATAATGTAAATTAAAATAGTCACTCCATAAAACAGTGCGCCAATTATAAATGCAAAACGCAAACCCCATTTACTAAAGCCCAACTTGTGCGCCATACCTGAACAAACTCCTGCAAAGAATTTATCATCGCTGCTACGGTACAAATTATTGTCTTTGTCTTGCATCACTTATTTTATATAAATTATTTATAACTTTTCAAGTTCTGCTTTTAAAAATTGTGCAATTTTTAACATTCCAAACTGACCTGAAATTTTTTCGGCAACGGAGTTGTAGTTCGTATTAGTATTCACATCATAGGTGAAGCTTTCACCATTTTTATCAAGCATATATTCAATGCCTGCAATCTCAATATGATTGGCTTTTAAAAATTTTTCATACTTTTCTATGAGTGGGTTTTGATAGTTTTTAACAATCATAAATTTATTGCCGTCTGGATTAGTTGGACAAAATTGTGCTTCAACATTGCAAGCATCAGCTGGGCATAATTCAAAGCTATCGCTAGCATCCACTTGAACCGCATAATAAAATTTAGAGTTTATAAATTCAACGCGAGTGACTACTTTTGGATCCGCTTCAATATAATCTTGTAAAATTGTAATACCATCAATTGAATCTTCAAATTGATCTCCATTTACATACTTTTCAAGTTCAATTTTATTTTGAAATAATTTCACCCCAAGTCCACGTCCAGCTCTATTGTGCTTAGTGATGAAGGGTTTAGTAAAATGATCTGCTGCAGATAAGATATTTGCTTTTCCAGAACAAAAAATAGATTTTGGTGTTTTAATATTTTGTTCATTTAATTTTTTGTATTGTAAGGATTTACTAATTTCTAAAGCTAGCGCGTTTTCACCATTGATAATTCGTCTGTTATGAAAGGATAACCAATTTAAAATTACTGCTGTATACTCTGGTGCAAAGCGATGTCCTCGTGAATGGGAAGAAGCGCTCATGCGATTATAGAAAACTCCTTTGGGTGGAATAGAGGCGGTATTAAAATTAACTTTTGCCATGTGCCAATCTTCAAAGGGCACAGATAATTTTTGCAATTGCTCTTTTAGAGGTAAAGACCACTCCTCATTTTCGTGGATAATATAAGCTTTCATAATTTTAATTAAAACTTAACTCAATTTATTTCAATTATAAACTTTGAGCGGTTTGTTTTACATCTTGTAAAAATTCAACTCGCTCCTCAGCAGTTACAAAAGGAACCGCAAAATATCTTCTATATTTAATATCTCTTATGCCACAAATGTGAAATACCCCTCGTTTTAATCTTCGGATCGGCAAGTTTAAAAAGAAAGTTGTAATTGCAAGACGCGGAGAGCCGTAGGTGCAGAAAATAACTGCTTTTTTATCTTTTAAATTACCAATGGGATAACCATAATTTCCCCATAACTTTTTAAAAGTGAATGCAAAGGGTGGTGCCAACACTTTATCAATCCAGCCCTCAAGAATTGCGGGCATTCTAAAATTCCAGATGGGAGCAATTAAAACAATGGTGTCACATTTTTTTATTCGCTCGCGGTGGTCGATAACAGTTTTGTCAGGTTCTTCTCCTCGAAATACAGGATCAAAATTTTCCTTATACAAATCCACACAATCAATACTATGACCTTGCTGTTTTGCAGTTTCTATAAAAGTATCGCGTATTGCTGCATTAAAAGATTGATCACTATAATGACCATAAACTATGAAAATTTTACTCATGAAGTTAATTTAATATAAAATAATTTACTTTTAATTAATACAATTTAAAGTTTTTTTAATCTTGCAGTTTAGATAACTGGTAATCGGAATAGATAAGACTATTAGGACCCTGCAAACGGTAGGTTTTAATTTTTAAAATTTTTAAGCCTAATTTCCGATATTTTTTAAGATCTGTTGCAGCTTCCCTTCGATATTTTATATTTTTCCACCAAGACGTGTTTCCTGTCTTTAATGTTACAATCTTTCGCATTATTTTAATTTAACAAATATGTAATATATTCCTTATAAAATTTATATTAACTAAAATATGAAAATTTCTACCTTAAGAAATATAAAAAATATAAAAGAAAATTTTTCTTTTAAATTAGAAACTCCTATTAGTGAAATTGCTTTAGCCTTAAGAGATAAAAAAATTGGTGCAGTTCCAATTGTTGATAATAATTATAAATTAATTGGCATCGTCTCAGAACGAGACATTGTTTCAAAATTAGTTGTTGAGGCGATGGACGCTGATTTAACAACGGCTAAAGACATTATGACTAGTAAAATTATATCTGCAAAACTAGATGATAATATTAACAGCATAATTGGGGTTATGAAAAATAACAATATTCGCCATATGCCAGTGGTAGATCAAAACAATGTACTCACTGACTTTTTTTCTATTCGTGACTTTTTAAATGCAGAAATGCAAACTAATTTAGAAATAAAACAAAAACATAAAAATGTAGTTCGCTATCAAATTATGGTCTCCGTTTTTCTAGTTCTTTCTACGGGGCTTGGAGTTTTTCTTGATATTTTTGAGAAGAAAAATTTAGTGATTATATTTTCAGGGATATTTTTAATTATTGGTATTGCGGCTGTGATGACGTTACGTGATAATAAACGCTACGACCGCGAAGATTAATTTTAAATCACAATTTAATTTGTAGTTGATGCAGAATATAAAAATATATTTTAATCAGTCCTGTTCCATTTGTAACAGCGAAATTAATTATTATAAAACTAAGATTAAAAATCCTCTTATTCAGTGGGTGAATATTAATGACAATATTTCAGCCTACATCGAAACAAAAAAAACTAAAGATCAGTTAATGCGCAGAATGCATGCAATGGTGAATGGAGAATTAATTGCTGGCGCTAAAGTTTTTTTAATTATTTGGAATGAAATTGATAGGTTTAAAACCCTTGCGAAAATTCTAAAGCAGCCAATATTATTTCAAGTATTCTTTATAATTTATGAAGCGATTGCACTGCCGTTATATTTGAAAAATAAAATTTTTAATTAAAATCTTCCCCGCATAAAATTCCAAACAATAATAAACAATACGATTAATAAGATGATGAGTTGGATCAGTTCTGGCTGTGTTAGTGACATGGCAAACTTCTATTAATGACTATTATAACATAATCATCTTACATTTGCCAAAATGGTATTTTATAATGAATCTAATTGATGGATAAAAAAGCAAAAATACTTGCAACCCTAGGCCCTTCGATATTTAAGAAAAATATTATTAATCAGTTAATCCGTTCAGGTGTAGATGGATTTAGAATTAATTTTAGTCACAACTTAAGTGGGATTGAAAAAATTGTAAAAATTATTAGAGACTCCGAAAAATTAAATGTAAAGCCCATTGCTATCGTTGCAGATTTACAAGGAATAAAGCTTAGGATTGGTAAAATTTTAGAAAATCAAGTCTCGCTTAAAAAAGGCGATACTTTTAATTTTGATTTAAATAAAAAAATAGGCAGTCAAAGTCGAGTGTATCTACCCTACCCTGAGATTTTCAAAAAAATAAAAAAGAGTAATAAAATTTTAATTGATGATGGAAAATTTGTATTTAAAATTAAAAAACTTACAAAAAATTCAATTCAAACTACTTGTCAAAACGATTGTATTATCAAAAATTTTAAAAGCATTCATATTCCAGGGCTTGAGGTTGATTTTGATGATCTAACTGCAAAAGATAAGAGAGATATTAGTATTGCAAAAAAATTAGGCTGTAACTGGATTGCGCTTTCTTATGTGAAGAATTCAAAAATTATCAAACAAACAAGAAAACTTATTTCACAAGATACTGGCATTATTGCAAAAGTTGAAAACAAAAGTGCCATTAAAAATATTAAAGACATTATTCAAACATCAGATGCAATCATGGTTGCACGAGGTGATCTTGCCGTTGAAATTGGTGCTAATGAAGTGCCACATGTTCAATTAGATATTGTTAAAAAATGTTCTGAACTTGGCAAACCCGTTATCATTGCAACGCAAATGCTTGAGAGCATGATTGAAAATAATAAACCAACACGAGCTGAAATTAACGATATTGGTACAGCTGTATTTCAAGGAACGGATGTGGTGATGTTGTCTGCTGAAACGGCAGTTGGAAAATATCCAATTCAAGCTGTGCAAGCGATGAAGAAAACTATTGTCTCAACTGAAAAATATAAAAAAGAACACATCAGTTTATTTAAAAGTAAGACTAAAATTAATAATGAACCGGTTAAAGCAATCGCACTTGCAATTAAAGACATTGCTTACAATATTAAAGTTGAAGCCATCATTGGTTTTTCAGTTACAGGAAACACTGCAAAATTAATCTCAGCCATAAGACCATCTGCAAAAATTATAACTATCTCTCCACACATTAATATCTCAAGGCAATTGTCATTACTGTGGGGCATCACTTCTATTACTAATAGCGATGCTAAAAACTGGAGACAAATGATGAAAATTTCAAAGGAAATTATTAAATCTAGAAAATTAACAAAGATTGGTGGCTATGCAATCATCACAGCAGGACTTCCCTTTGGCAAATCGAAGATGACCAACATGATCAGATTATATCAATTAGGTAAAAACTAACTACTTAGGCCCCAAATTCGTTTAGCCAATCTCTAAATTCTTTTATAAAAATTTCAGAAGGTGTGACTAATTTTTTTCTATGATCAGTAGTATCCGCTGTTTTGATTAAAATGTTTCTTTTAACCGCAATGTCGATGAGCGAAAATAAACTTAATCGTGAACTAATGGAAATAGGCACATGGCGAATTAATTCTTCAACATGAATATCATTATCGTTAAAATAATTTTCAAAAATTTTTAACATAATAAGCCAGCCACCAGGCGTTCTTCGAAAATGTGCAAGAGTTTTATATTTCTTATTATTAGTAAGAAATTCATTAAAAAGATAATTACACTGCTTTGCGAGCGCTTCTTTACTTTTCATAAATGCCTCTTAGTAGTGATAATAAGAGTACAGTAATTATGTACAAATAATAGATGTATTTTTTGTAATTTCTTTAGGTAGTACTCATATAAATTCCTAGAAAAAATGCGGTATCTATAAGTCCTTCATTTTGATCAACGACTTTATAAGTATTGATGGCTTCATCAATTGCAATATCAATCCTAGCAAGTGGAAACGAAACCTGTCACAATATTTTTATTATCAATTGTAAATTTTCTCTGACAGTTAAATAAAGTGCCCTTTACTTCATAAACATGAACAGTCAAATTACCCTCAGATGAAACTTGAGTAGGTTTGCCAAGTGTTGAATTTAAATTTGCTGAAGATTTGTTTAAAAATGTTGAAAGATAAGCATTTTCTTTATCAGCTTTTTGCGCGGCTTTTTCTGAAATAACAGTGCACGAATAAACTGAGAATATTAAAGTTAAAAATATTAAATATTTTTTGATCATATTTAAAATAGATATAAAATTTTGACAATAATCAAGACATATATACAGCAATACCTTCAATATTAATTTTCATATACAGGGTATTGGAGCAGGTATAGCTTCTATTCAAATCCTAACTTAACAAAGTATAAAAATGTACCCAATGATGAATATGATGTTTTCAAATGAAGGCGCAATTATAATTATACTAACAGTTGCTATGCACCTTTTAATAGCTGCGGCTGCAATAAAATATTTATTCTTTAGTAAAAGATAATTCAGCTTCGGACTAGACCTAAGTCTGTAAATTTTTGTTGAAAATAAAGACTTTTATTCAAAGGACTTTTTTTTAAGTTTATAGTAAATTCGCTAATCAACTTAACAGTTAATAAAATGAAAAAAGTACTAGTACTATTAGTAAGTATGTTTTTAGTAACTTCATCTGCTTATGCAAAAATGTGTCCAAAATTATGGGCGCAATTTGATGTAGATGTAAAAACTACAAAAGCTTCAGCAGCAGATGTTGCAAAAGCTAAAGCGTTAAGAGTTGAAGGTGAAAAACTTCATAAAGACGGAACTCATGATAAGTCTGAAAAAGCGTTAAAAGATGCTTTAAAACTTATCGGATCTAAAGTTTAATTAAATAATTCTGTTATATTCAAAGCGGGCGTTAATTTTGCCCGCTTTGCAATTCTTTCAAATCACAATAAGTTAAAATTATGAATTTCTTTTGTAATCAAAAAGAAAAGCTTTTTGTATTTTTTCTAATTTTTATAATTTCTCTGTCCTCCCCTATTGAGGCAAAAAAAAATTCAACCGTTGAAAAGAAAAGATCTAACGTCAGCGCTAAAAGCTGGGCGGTTGCAGATGAAAATGGAAAGATTATTAAAAGTTTAAATGCTAATGATTTAAGAAGTATTGCAAGCATTACAAAATTAATGACCGCCATGGTGGTCCTTGATGCTAATCAAAATTTAGATGAAAAAATTAATGATCTTTCAAGAAGACAGCATTTACGTCTTGCGCTTATTCGCTCCAGCAATCATTCGTCAGATTTATTATGTGAAAATTATCCAGGCGGATATGAAGCATGCGTAGATGCAATGAATGCAAAGGCTAGAAAATTGCAAATGCGCGATACTTCCTTTGTTGACGCCTCAGGTTTAAATGATGACAATGTTTCAACCTCAACAAGTTTAGTTAAATTAGTACTTGCTGCACAAAATTATCCTCTTATTGTAAAATCTTCACAAACTCCATCTATGCGAGTGAGATTAGAAGAGGGTTATTATTCAGTTAAAAATACTAATCCTTTAGTAAAAAACGGAAAATTTATTGTAAGCAAAACAGGTTACATTCGCGCCGCTGGCGGTTGTATTGCTTTACTAACTGAAACTAATAAAGGAAAAAGAGTTGTAGTTGTTTTAGGTAGTAAAAATACACATACCCGAATTCCAGAAGTTAAATATTTAGTTCGAAATTTCTAAAGTACTTAAGTTTAGTGTTTGTGATCTTTTAAGTCTTTTTCAATATCCTCGTGATCACCAACTACAATGTGATGTTTAGATTTAACCACATACTTTTCAAGGAACGGTATAAGTATAAGCGGTGTTAAGCCGCCAAGAAAAATTCCAAGAGTTGCGGGACGAATATCTGGATCAACTAGAGATGCGATTAAATCTGCAATAACGTGTGCAAAAATTGCACCAAAAATTCCAGCGATATAACCATTCGATGCTATTTTAAGAAAACGGTTAATACTCCAACCAGTGTAATAACCGATTACAATTAAACCTGCATGAATAACTCCAAATACATAACCACGTAGCAAAACTTTATCTTGTAGAAATGTGATATTTTCTAGTAAGTGCTCCATGCTCTTAAGATTATACTACTTAGAATACTTAATTTAAATTGATTTATGTAATATATTCGCAATAACTTTTTGGTAATAAGTAGATAAATGATTAACGTTTTATTTCTTTGCACACACAATTCTGCAAGATCAGTCATTGCTGAAGTATTATTGAACACATTAGCTAAGGGGAAATTTACAGGTTTTAGTGCGGGTTCTTCTCCTAAAACAGATATTAATCCGATCGCAAAAGAGATTGCAGAAGAGATGCGTTATGACACTAAAAAACTTTGCTCTAAAAGTTGGGATGAATTTGCAAAACCAAACGCTCCAAAGATGCATATAGTTATTACTGTTTGCGATAGCGCTGCAAAAGAGATGTGCCCTATTTGGCCAGGTCACCCTTTGCAAGTTCATTGGGGATTTAAAGATCCATCAGCTACAGGTGGTGATAAGATTGAAAAACGTAAAGCATTTGATGAATTAATTAGAACTTTAAAGCCTAAAATTGAAAAACTTATAAGATTACCTGTTGAAACAATGGACACCGTTAATTTAAAATTTAAACTTAGAGAAATTTATAACAATGAATAAAAATAAATATTTAGCTGAATTTATTGGTACCGCTTTATTGCTAGCGGTGGTTACTGGATCTGGAATTATGGGCGATGTCCTTGCAGGAAACAATAATGCAGTTGCTTTACTTGGTAATAGCATTGCAACGGGTGCTGCTCTTTATGTTTTAATTTCATCATTAATGCCAATTTCGGGAGCTCATTTTAATCCGGTGGTGAGTTTAGTAGACTGGGCTAATAAAAAATTAAAAACGGGTGAACTTATTATATATTTTATCTGCCAATTTTTAGGTGCCATTTTTGGAGTAATGGTTTGTCATTTTATTTTTGCACTACCCATATTACAGGAATCTATAAATCCAAGATCTGGAATTAATTTTTATTTTAGTGAATTTATCTCAACTTTGATTTTATTAAGTGTAATTTATTTTGGGATTAAGAATGAAAAAAAACAAATTCCAATGTTAGTTGCATTAACAGTAACAGCGGGATATTGGTTTACTTCTTCAACTTTTTTTGCAAATCCAGCAGTTACTATTGCTAGAAGTTTAACAGATACGTTTGTTGGAATTCAAAGTGCTGATGTAATTCCTTTTATTATTGCACAATTTATCGCTGCTTTTATTTTTATAATAATCACAAAGTCTAAATCTAAAAAATAAGAGTTACTTTTTAATTCCCCATTTAATATTCTGCCAAATTCTGTCGTAAGTATAATAACCTATAGAATATAAAAAGTTTAATGTAAGAGTTGGTATAATAGAATCTGACCAAGACTTTCCAACAATACTTAAAAAAATATAAGAGGTGATTAAAATCCACACACGGTAAATTGCGGTTTTAACAAACGTTCTTTTTTTTGTAACACCCATAACTTTGTTATTACAATAGTTTATCGTTATGCAACAAATGCATTTATTACAGATCTGCTTGAATATTTATGCTTTAGACATGCCTATAGCCTAATCAGAAAAAGGGATCTTCAAGATTGTGAGGCTATAGGATTTCACCTGCCAAAGATGGCAAGCAAAACTCTAAATTTCGGACTTTACTCTTTGAATATGACCAACCACTTTGCCGGCGTTGACACCGTTTTTAATTCTGTAACCTGTTGTACCGTTTCCGTAGGTATCAACTGATTTCATATTACGGTTTAAATTATCTATATTCTTTTCCTTTTGCTTGTTTTCAAAATTTTTAGCTATTAAGCCTTTTGATCCTTCTAGCATTTTAACTCCTTTTTTTTATGTTAACTCATCTAATCTGCGAATCATGCATATCAGATATGCACTTTTCACATAGATATGCATATAAGTCAATGCTCTGAATTATCTAATATTATTAAGCTTCATTTGATTGTTTGATTAGTCCTATCTTAGATCGTCTTTAGTTTACCAGTTTAAATAAGACTTCATTTCTTTTTAAAAACCAAAGTGTCCACGGTGCATTATAACCTGCATAAATTGCTGGCTCTTCAATCTTAAATCCTTTTTCTTTTATATAATTTCTAATATTTGTTTCATTCTCTTTAATATTAGCGTCACTAAACAAACCTGAAAAGGTGATTACAATAACTTGTAAGTTTGGATTATTTATAATTTTTACACTTTGATTATCAGGTTGCGGAACATTTTGTAGATTAAATTTTTTAGGAACTACAAATGAAACATTCCATTTGTTTGCTCCTGTGCTTTTTTGCATCACCGGAATAGTCATTGAAATGCTTTCTTTGTTTTTATTTTCACCGCTTATATATTTAAATAAAATTCTAAAACCTTTACCAATTGCATCATCACGCTCACCTTCGGTTTCAACGGTTGCCGTTAAAAAATTAGTGTATTGACGTATTTCAAATTCGTTATCTTTTTTTATAACAGTATAATCAGGTTGTTCATTTGCTATAATATTTGTATTTAAAATTAATAGAACAGCTAGTGCTCTGCTAATTTGTTTAAAAAAATAATTTAAAATCATCTCTAATTAAATCAACAGCTACCCAAAGAATAGATAAAATTCCAAGCCAACCCACCCATTTATGCTCTTTTAAATATTTTGATATTACGTTGGCAAGAGTAATCATCATAATAACGGAAAGTGTAAGACCAAAAATAAGCAAAGTATAATTAGACTTTGCAGCACCTGAGACTGCGATGACATTATCAAAGCTAATGGTTATATCTGCAATTATAATAGTAAAAATAGCTTTCCAGTAATTTTTTTTATCATTCTCTTTAATTAGCTGAGATTTTTTTATTTTTACTTGCTGTTCAGGATTATCTTTTAAAATATCCCCATAAAGTTTGTAAGCAATATAAAATAATAAAATTGCACCAAAAGTTCTCACGCCCTTGTATTGGAGAAAATAAGCAACTAAAACTGCAAATAATATTCTAAATAAAACTGCAAGACTAGTTCCAATAACCAAAACTTTTTGTCTAATTTTAGGATCAAATTGTGAGGCAACCAGACCAATAACGATTGCGTTATCTGCTGATAAAATCATATCAATTAATATGATCTTTATCGTCAGCCTTAAATCATCAGCAAAAAATTCCATTGAATAATTTTAAAGCAACAACTTAATGTCGTCCCAAATTAAATCACCAGCAACCCAAAGGACGGACAATAATCCAAGCCATCCTATCCATTTATGTTTCTTTAAATAAATTGAAATAGCATTAGCAAGCGTAACCATTAAAATAATAGCCAGTGCAAGACCAAATACTAACAGTCCGTAATTTGTGCCAGCAGCTCCAGCAACTGCGATCACGTTATCTAAACTTAAAGTAATATCTGCAATAATCACCGTCGTTACAGCTTTTCTGAAATTACTTCTTTCAGATACATCAACTTGATACTTGCTTAGATCTTTTGTCTCTTCTTTTTTCTTTAAAATATCTACGTATAATTTGTAGGCCACCCAAAATAATAGAAGTCCTCCAATAGTTCGAATACCTTGAAACTGCATCAAATACGCAGTCATTGCTGAGAATATTATTCTAAAAACTACGGCAAAGGCTGTTCCGATGATTAAAACTTTTTTTCTTATCGCAGGGTCAAATTGCGACGCTGCCATTCCAATAATCACGGCGTTATCAGCTGATAATACTAGATCGATTAAAATAATTTGGATGGTAATCCTGATTTCTTCTGAGAAAAATTCTGTCAATTTGGATACCTATATAAAGTAATTGTGGCTATTTTTCAAATGCGCATCGAAAGCCAACATAAATGGCAAAAAAATCTGCAGCTTTAAATTGTGCTCCACTCTTAGTTGTGTTGCTTGAACTATACCACCAAGAAGAACCTGCGGTTAAAGCAGAATTATCTTTTCTATCCTTTGTCCACTCCCAAACATTTCCGCCCATAGCAACCAAACCATTAATCCCCTCTGGCAATTTTAAAACATCATAATGTTTTCTGTAGGCAAGAAGATCTGTTGAGTTCATTTTCTCAGCTCTATCACCACTTGGATAAATATAAGTTTTATTTTTCTCAAACACTTTTGAATCTAAAACCTGAGTGTAGGCTGCAGTTGACCATTCTTCAAAACTTGGCAGTCTTCCATTTATAAATTTACAATATTGTTCAGCTTCAAAATAACTAATGTGAACCGCAGGTTCTGTTAAACTTTCAGGATTTTTACCGTAAGGAGTTTTATAGTTCCAATTTTTTCTCTTCTCCCAGCCCGCTCCATACTCATAACCAAAACCTTGCTTTTCAGCTTCGGTTTTAAAATTTGTTTTATTTGCAAAATTTGAAAACTCACTAATAGTCACTTCGTATTTTTGAATAAAAAAATTATTTATTTTAACTTTCGGATTTTCAAAAGCTTGGGATTTAAAACAAATTAAAAATAAAAATAAAATTATTTTTAAATAAATTGTCATTACGTCTCTATATTAATTTTACCACCATCCACATGAATGATCTGGCCTGTAATCCAGCTACTATTTGGTAAAAGTAAAAATTTTGCTGTCTCTGCTAAATCTTCAGGTTTACCTACTCTCTTCATCGCATGCTTAGTTGGAATTTGTTCTGCAAGTCTAGCATTGTCTAAAATTGGTTTTGCCATTTTTGATTGGGTAATACTAGGGGCAATACAATTTACTCTAATTTTAGGTGCAAACTCAGCTGCAAGAGATGTAGTTAAGCCTTGAATAGCTCCTTTTGCAGTTGAGATAACAGAGTGCATATTAAAACCTCGATCCACTGCAACTGTTGAGAATAAAACAATTGATCCATTATTTTCTGCAAGCTGCCTTTGTAATTTTTTTATAAAAAGAATAGCGCCGGCTACATTTAGATTGAATGTATTAATAAAATCCTCAGATTTTGTAGTTTGAAAAGATTTAAGGACAATTGAACCAACGCAGTATGCAAAACCTAAAATTTTATCATTTGCAATTGCATTTAAGCTTTCATTAACACTTTGTTCATCACTAACGTTGCTACAAATTGAAAAAGATTGCCCTGTTTCGTTTGCTAATTTTTGAAGCTCTGATTCATTTCTACCTATTAAATGGCAGTCGATATTTTCTTTTTTTAGTAATTTTGCAAGTGCAGAGCCAGTATAACCTGTAGCTCCTACAATAATTATTTTTCCTTCCATAAAATTAGTGTATATAAAAAACTTATATGTTTAAAGATTTTACTAATTGGATGCATAACACTGCGACAGTTTTATTCGATGATACTAAAAATGATTTAAGGGCTTTACCTAAAACTGTTCGTTTACAAATATTAATTGTTTTAAGTGCGCTTTGGTCTACCGCTTTCAGTGTTTGGGTATTTACGGTTCCTATGTTTGTATACGGTTGGTTGGGGATGTTTTTAGGTCACTTACTTGTGATTTTTGTTGCCTACTACACCTTTCAACAATTTAAGGATATTCGAAAATTTAGGACAGATCCTAACTACCACACACAAACTCGTTCAAGACAAAATTTGTGGATTAATGGTAAACAAACGAAATTACCAAAAGACGATCCTGGTGGAGAGCACGAATAAATTAGATTTTTTTAATTCGTATTTTTTTTAATAAAATTGTCAGCCGCAGAGTAGATCTTTTTCTTTTTATCTTTATCCATTTTTTCTAAAATTTTAACCATCATCGCCATTCTATAATTTTTACCAAAGAAAATTTTATTTTTTTCAATAAACTGCCAATACAACCCATCTAATGTATCGCACCAACTTCCTCGTTTAAAATCACTCATCTTTAGCAAATAACTAGAGGCACAAATGTAAGGTTTAGTTGCAAAAATTCCGCCATCACTAAATAATCCCATCCCATAAACATTAGGCGCCATCACCCAATCTGAGGAGTCCACATACATTTCCATAAACCAACGATAAACAGATTTAGGTTCAATACCTGAAAGATTCATAATATTTGCAACCACCATCAAACGTTCAATGTGATGGGACCAACCATATTGATTACAATTTTTAATCGTATGATCTAAAGGATCAATTCCGGTTGTTCCATCATACCAACTTTTAGTTAATTTTTTACTATGTTTAAAAAAATTAGTATTTTCTAATTTGCTCTCATAGTTTTGATAAATACCGCGCATAAACTCACGCCAACCAATAATTTGTCTCAAATATCCCTCAAGGCAATTTAGTTTAACTTTATTTGTTTTTGCATAAGCTAAAGTTTCGCTAACAATTTGCTCTGGGGTTAGAAGTCCTAAATTAATTAACGGACTTAACATGCTATGAAATAAAATATGAGATTTTTGCGAGATGGCATCTTCAAAATCACCAAACAAATTCAATTTATTTTTTAAAAAATCAAAATAAAGATTTAAAGTATCTTTTCTAGTTGTTGGAAAATTAAAGCTATCAATTGTACCTGGATGATCTAGAAAATTTTTCTCTAAGAATTTTTTAATATTCTCAGTATGATTTGTATGTTTAAAAATAATATGTTTTGGAATTGCAACTTTAGGATCTAATTTATTTCTATTATCTTCATCAAAACTCCACTTACCACCTAGCGGTTCATTCTTACTCTTCATTAAAATATTAAATTTAATTCTTTGAATTTTATAAAAATTACCCATGAATGGCTTTTTATTATTTTGTAAATATTCTTTAAAATCATCTCTACTTGATAAAAACATAGGTGATTTTATAAAATTATATTCAATTTTATTTTTTTTGAAAAAATTAATTAATTGAGTTTCAAAAAACTTATCTTCAACTTCAAATAAGCTGACGTTTTTTGTTTTAATCTTATTTAAAAATACTAAAATTTTATCTTCATAACTTTTTTTAAATAATTCGTGCTTGCAATCAAAATAGGTCAGTGTGAGATTAGCTTTTTTTAACTCATCTGCATAAGAACGCATGGCAGATAAAAATAATAATATCTTCTGGCGGTGATGTTTGACGTAAGTGCACAACTGATAATCTTCAGCCATCATGAAATGATAGTCTTTAAAACTTTTTAAATGAATGGGTGAAAAAAGTTGATTACCGAGGATGATAAAGGCTTTTGCTTTATTGATCATTACGATCGATAATTAATATGCCCTAACCGTTGGGGCAAGTTTTATAAAGGAAGTGTCAATTCTAGATGAATAACGTCTATTCATTCTTGAGTTATTATTTAATCTTGCTGCAGCAACAGAAATCGCACCTCTACCAAATTTGCTATTAGTTTGATCAATAACCTTCATCAAATGATCTAAATTTAAGTTTTGATCTGAAAATAAATTCTTTTCATAATGATCTTTGGGTTTTAAATCTGAAAAAATAACCCCTGCTTTGCTATAAAAATAACCCTTAATATAGATATTTTCTAAAGCTTTTGCGCACACATTAATTAGTTCTAAAGTGTTATTGGTTGCAATGGGTAAATCTACTTTTTGAACCCGTGATACATAATCGTTTTTAAATCTGCTAGTTTTAATAAATACATAAACTGATTTTACGATTAACCCCTCCGATCTAATTCGCTCCGCTGCTGTCATACAATGATTAACAACTGCCTCTTTTAAATCATTAAGGTCCGTAATAGTTTTGCCAAATGATCTTGATACACAACAATTCTTTCTTGCCACATATTGAAAGTTTAGTGGATAACAACAAATACCATTCAGTTCATGAATAGTTTTTAAAACTACTACACTGCTATTTTTTCTAACCCAATAATTGTCAACATACTTAAGCTGATGTGCATTATAAAAACTATTATTATTAAAAAACTTAGAAAGCTGTCTTCCTATCCCCCAAACCTCTTGTACGGGGAATGTTTTTAAAATTTCATCCACTTCATTTTTGTCTTTGGTAATAAATTCCTCAACTCCTAATTTATTTTTTTTTGCAACATGATTTGCAATTTTTGCAAGTGTTTTAGTATTTGCAGCGCCGATTGAAACTGGAATACCAGTCCACTGCAAAATTACTTTTCTAATATGCAAAATATATTCTTGAACATTATCCATTTTAATATTTGTTAAATCTAAAAATGCTTCATCGATTGAATAAAACTCAATATCCGGTGAAAAGTTTTTTAATATTTTCATCACTCGTCGTGACATATCGCCATACAATTCATAATTAGATGAAAATACTGAAACTTTATATTTATCAATTAATGGCTTTGCTTTAAAATAAGGTTCACCCATTTTAATGCCTGCTTGCTTTGCCTCCGTTGATCGTGAAATAATGCAACCGTCGTTATTAGATAAAACTACAACAGGTTTTCTTCTCAAATCAGGTCTGAATAATCTCTCGCAGGAAACATAAAAAGAATTACAATCTACTAAAGCGATAATTCTATTATTAATGCGCTGCATGAATAATGTAAGTTACGATCCCCCAAACATTGATGTCTGAGTTTTCATTAATTAAAGTTTTCTCTAATTTATTTTTGATATAAAAATTATTATTCTCTTTAATAATATTTTTAACAACCAATTCGTTATTAAAATTAATAATTGCAATACAATCATTTTTTAAATTTAAACTTCGATCTACCACTAATAAATCTCCATTTATAATTTTATGGTCGGTCATGGAGTTTCCTTGCACACGAATTAGAAAAGTTGCTGGAGGATTTTTTATTAACTCGTTGTTTAAATCGATTTCATCTTGAACATAATCTGTAGCTGGCGATGGGAAACCTGCTGATACTTTCTGCAATATTACTGGTATTTTCATAATAAATATGTTCTTGTTTCGTTCTAACTAATAGGTATATTGAAGTCAACGAGGTATTAAAAATGAAAGTAAATGTTGGAAACATCGATCGAGTTTTAAGAATTACTTCTGGAGTTGTTATTGTAACTCTTACAGCATTAGGCATGATCAGTCCTTGGGGTTGGCTTGCAATTGGTTTAATTATAAGTGGAGTTATTCGAAACTGCACTCTTTATTCATTGCTTGGTGTGAGCACTTTAAAGAAATAATTAAATTATAAAGAGTCCGGAGGATTAAAACGGACCCTTTATTATTAAATTAAAACTGTTCCGATTCCGTAGAACCACTCATTGCAGTAGTTGAAGTCTTTCCTGAGCTGATAGTTTGCGCAATTGTATCAAAATAAGTTGTGCCAACTTCTCTTTGATGTTTAACAGCTGTATAGCCATCTTTTTCAGCTTCAAATTCTTGTTGTTGAATCTTAGAATAAGCTGCCATTCCATCTTTCTTGTAACTTTGTGCAAATTTAAAAATTGAATAATTTTGTACGTGAAAACCTGCAAGAGTAATAAATTGAAATTTATAACCCATCTCACCTAATTTTTGTTGAAAAGTTTGCATTTCATTTTCACTTAAATATTTTTTCCAATTAAAAGATGGTGAACAATTATAAGCTAGCAATTTTCCCGGATATTTTTTATGAATTGCGTCAGCAAAAATTTCAGCCTCTTGCAAATCTGGTTTTGCAGTCTCACACCAGATTAGATCGCAATATGGTGCATAAGCAAGTCCTCTTGAAATAGCCTGCTCTATCCCATCCCTAACATAATAAAATCCTTCGCTTGATCTCTCGCCAGTTAAAAATGGCTTATCATTTTCATCGCAATCACTTGTTATAAGTTTTGCAGCATTAGCATCTGTTCTTGCAAGGATTACAAGCGGTACATTCATTACTCTTGATGCAAGTCGCGCAGCTTTTAAATTTCTAATTGCATTTTGAGTTGGGATTAAAACTTTTCCTCCCATGTGTCCGCATTTTTTTTCTGCAGCTAATTGATCTTCAAAATGAACTCCGGCCGCACCTGCTTTTATAAATCTTTTAGTAAGTTCATAAACATTTAATGGACCTCCAAATCCAGCTTCTCCATCTGCAATAATTGGCGTATGATAATCAACACTATTTTTTGGATCCATCTTTCCTTCTAATACTTCCATGTATTGAATTTGATCTGCACGCATTAAAGCGTTGATCATACTTTCAACTAATTTTGGTGCACTATCATAAGGATACAAACTTTGGTCAGGATACATCTCACCTGCTGAATTTGCATCCGCTGCAACTTGCCAACCTGATAAATAAATGGCTTTTAAGCCAGCCTTTGCATGTTGAACGGCGTGGTTACCTGATAATCCCCCTAAAGTATTAATATACTTTTCTGTATTTAATAATTTCCAAAGTTTTTTAGATAAATTTTTTGAAACTGTGTATTCAACATTAAAAGTTCCACGGAGCTTTTCAACATCCTCCTCAGAGTAATTTGAAATTAGACTTTCGAGTCTATTTTTAACTAGAGTATCGGTTGTATTAGACATTATTAGACCCACCGTTATTATTTTGTTTAACCATCGACAGTTTTGCCTCTAAATAATTAATAAAAGATTGGCCGGTTTTGTAGATAGAGGAAACGACATCGTTAAAAAATTTTTTCTCAATATTATTCATAGCTTTTACATTGTCTGCATAGCTATTGGTTTCATTGTAACAATCATCGTTATATGAAACGCAGTTGCTTTCGATATTGTGTTTTTCTCTATGTGTCATAATTATCCTTTTTGGTTAATAAATTTACAATATTTACATTCGATTTAATTTCAAACATTAATGTTGAAAATGCTTGTAAATTAGTCACAAAAATTTTAGAATTATATTTACAATTTGAAAATTTTGTAAATTTTTATGAGCAAACAACTCGGTTTTAAGATCAAAACAGCAAGAAGGAAGCTAAATATTAGCCAAGGAGACCTTTCTAAAAAACTTGAAATTTCACCAAGTTATTTAAATCTTATTGAGTCTGGAAAAAGGAAAGTAAGTGCTGATTTACTTATTAAAGCATCTGAAATTTTAAATCTTGATCTTAAAAAATTATCAACCGACGACAATTTAAATTTAGTCCATGATTTACAAGAATTATTAAGTGATAATTTATTTGAAGATTTAGATATTACTAATTTGGAAGTTAAAGATTTAATAGAAACTAATCCATTAATCTCAAAAGCACTTATTCGTTTAGGTGATGTTTATCGTAAAAAAAATTCTGAAATTTACGATAAACTTGAAGTTATTTCTGGTGAAAATATAGCTAATCCTAAAGCAACATTTCCTGGAGAAGTTGTTTCAGATTTTTTACAAGAATATCAAAATTATTTTCCAAAATTAGAGGAGTATGCAAATAAAATCTTTAATCAGGTAAATAGAAATTTTAGAACACGTCATGTTTTGTTAGTAGAATATTTAAAAAAAAACCATAAAATTGATGTCGTAGATGTTGTTCCAAAAAATGATGAATTTTTCTTAAAAAGATATATTCCTGAAAAAAAAACATTATATCTTTCTGATTATTTAACTTTAGATACTAAAAAAATTTATTGTGCTGCCCAAATTGTACAAACTGAAGCTTTAGACTTAATTGAAAGTTATCTTAAAGATTATAACTTTCCATCTGACACAGCAAAAAAACTTACAACTATTTCTTTGATCAATTATACCGCTGCTGCGATTTTAATGCCTTATAAATTATTTTATGAAGAATGCAGAAAACACCGGTACGATTTAGAATTATTGCAGCATACTTTTTCAGTTTCCTTTGAGCAAGTTGCGCATCGCGTAACTTGTTTGCAAGATCCTAAAATGAAAGGAATACCTTTTCATATGTTAAGAACTGATATCGCCGGAAATATTTCAAAACGATTATCTTTATCTGGCATTCAAATTCCTCGTTACGGCGGTGCTTGTCCGCGATGGAATATTCATTCTGCTTTTATGCTGCCTGGAAAAATTCATTCTGCTCTTTCAAAGATGCCAGATGGCGAAAGGTACGTCTGTATCGCAAGAACAATAGAGAAAGGAATAGGACGCCATGGAATTTATCGTAGTATTTTAAGTATTGGTTTGGGTTGTCAGGAAAAATATGCAAAAGATTTTATTTATGCTGATAATTTAAATATTATGGACGAAAACGCTGCGATCGCAATTGGAGTAAATTGTAGAACTTGTCCTAGAATGGATTGCCAGCAAAGAGCCTTTCCACCAATTAATAAAAATTTAAATATTAATTTAAATAACAGAGGCGCATCTGCCTACGTTAGTAATTAAAATTTGAATATTTTGATAAAAATTTAACAAGTTCTTTTAAAGTTTGTTGTGGAGATTCTTCAGCAATAAAATGCTTACAATTAAAGCCTTTTCCTTCAACTTTTTTGGTTGTGTATTTTTGCCAAACTTTAATAGGTCTAAATTTTTTACCTACTCTACCATTTTTACCCCACAATACTTGCAAAGGAATATTTAGTTTTTTATTTAAATCTTTTTTATCATGAACTAAATCGATAGTAGCTCCTGCTCGATAATCTTCACAACTTGCATGTATTCTCTTGTAATTTTTAAAATATTTCAAATAATGTTTTTCAAATCCTTTAAAATTAAATCCACCTGACCACTTTTTAAGACAGTAATTAAGCCAAGTCTTTGGATCTTTGCTAATAAAATTTTCAGGAATAAATTTTGGCTGAATTAAAAAAAACCAATGAAAGTAACTGGTTGCAAAATTTTTGTCCGTTGCATTATACATATCTAATGTCGGACAAATATCCATCACACTTAAAGCTATAACTTTATCACGATAATCCCTTGCAAGTCGGTGGGCAACACGTCCACCTCTATCATGCCCAGCTAGTAAAAATTTTTTGTAACCAATTTTATCCATTAACTGAACCATATCTTTTGCCATTTCTCTTTTTGAATAATTAAGATGCTGGCTGTCACTTTGGATCATAAAACTTTGCCCATAACCTCTTAGATCTGGAAGAATGACTGTAAAATCTTTTGTAAGTATGTCTGCAATTTTATGCCACATATAATGATTTTGCGGATAACCGTGCAATAATAATAGCGGTGGTCCAAAACCACCTATACGATAAAAAATTTTTCCTTTATTTACTTTTTGAAATTTTTTTTCAAAACTTTTGAACAACAAATTATTTCCACTCAGGTTTTATTTTTTCAAAGAAGCTTTTAATACCAATATATTTATTTTCACCATCAAGAAGTTTGTAAAAAGTTTGTCTTTCATCTTTTAACGAAGCATCTTTATTAATTAAGCGTTTAATCTCAACTAGACTTGAAAGGGGTTTTTCTGAAATTGATTTTAATATTTTCATTGCGCCTTCTTTAAATTCCTCAGCTTTTAAAACAACACTGACAAAGCCTATATTGTGGGCCTGTTGTGCTGAAATAATCTCGCCTGTCATACATAAATAATTTGCATTATATTTTCCTGCAGATCTTTTAAGTCTTTGCGTTCCACCAATACCTGGGATTAAACCTAGATTAACTTCCGGTTGTCCAAATTTTGCATTCTCTGATGCAATAATAAAATCACAAATGAGTGCAAGTTCCATGCCGCCTCCTAAAGCATAGCCTTCAACTAAAGCAATCACTGGCTTTTTAATATTATAAATTTCATCAAAGGCATCAAAGAGTTTTTGCTCTGCAGCTTTATTTTTTGTTAAATTTTGAAGTTCTTTAATATCAGCGCCTGGTGAAAATAATTTTTGATTACCTTCAATTGCAATACATTTAATTGCATTGTCCTGATCAAAGTTTTGTAGTGCTTGTAAAATTTCTTTTGACGTTTCTATATCTAAAGAATTTTTTTCAGCAACTCGATCAATTTGAACATAGCCAATAGTTTGTTCAGATCTTACTTTAATGTTTTTAAATTCCATTAAAGAGACTATTTGTGATCGATAAAATTACGTTCAATACACATTGCAATTCCCATTCCACCACCAATACAAAGTGTGGCAAGTCCTCTTTTTGAATGAGTCTTAATCATTTCGTGAATTAACGTTGTTAAAATTCGAGCCCCCGATGCACCAATTGGATGACCGATTGCAATTGCACCGCCATTCACATTTACTTTATCAGCAGTCCAACCCATTTCTTTATTCACTGCAATTGCTTGTGCGGCGAATGCTTCGTTTGCTTCTATTAAATCTAATTCATCTTCACCCCAGCCTGCTTTTTTTAATGCAAGTTTTGATGCTGGAATTGGACCTGTCCCCATAATGGTTGGGTCTACTCCACACTGTGCCCATGATACAATTTTTGCAAGGGGTTCAATGCCTCTAGCTTTTGCAGTTTTTCCTGACATCAAACAAAGTGCAGCTGCACCGTCGTTAATTCCTGATGCATTTCCTGCAGTAACTGTCCCATCTTTTTTAAAAGCTGGTTTTAAGTTAGCAAGTTTTTCAACTGTCGTTCCATCTTTTGGATATTCATCTCTATCAAATATCACATCTTCTTTTTTAATTTTTACAGTAATGGGTACAATTTCATCTTTAAATTTTTTTGCTTTAATTGCATCAATTGCTTTTCTTTGCGATGCTGCTGCAAAAGTATCTTGGTCTTGTCTTGTGATTTGATATTTTTGTGCCACATTTTCTGCAGTAACTCCCATGTGATATTGATTATAAATATCCCACAAACCATCGATGATCATTGTGTCTTGTATTTTGCCATCACCCATTTTGATGCCATTTCGAACATTAATAAAATGAGGTGAGTTACTCATGCTTTCTTGTCCACCTGCGATAATAATATTTCCATCACCACACTTGATCGAATTGTAAGCAAGTGCAACGGATGCAAGTCCTGAACCACATACCTGATTAATTGTTGTTGCGCTTTTATCTGCTGGAATTCCTGCATGGATTGCAGCTTGTCGCGCCGGATTTTGTCCAGCACCTGCTGTTAAAACTTGACCCATATAAACCATGTCAACGTCTTCAGGTTTAATTTCAGAATTTTCTATAGATTTTTTAATTACGTGAGCACCTAATTGTGGAGCTGTTAAAGATGACAATGATCCTCCGAAAGAACCAACTGCCGTACGAACTGCACTCGTTATGACTATATCGTTATCATTCATTGTATTTATTTTTCCTTTTTTATTGTTACTGCATATACTGGCCACCATTAATTGAAAAGGTAGCGCCTGTAATGAAGCCTGCTTTATCACTAACTAAATAACTTGCCAAGGCGGCAATTTCTGCGGGCTCTGCTAATCTTCCAGTTGGAATTTGCGATACGATTCCCTTTAAAATTGTAGGATCAATTTTTTTCACCATATCAGTTCCAACATAACCTGGTGCTATAACATTAACTGTTATTCCTTTATTTGCATTCTCCAAGGCAAGTGCTTTTGAAAAACCAATAATGCCCGCCTTTGCAGCTGAATAATTTGTTTGTCCAACCTGTCCTTTTAATCCGTTAATTGAACTAAGAGATACAATTCTTCCAAAATTTTTAACACGCATTTTTTCAATTACGTTTCTGCAAATATTAAAAAGAGAATTTAAATTTGTATTTATAACTGCGTTCCATTCTTCGGGTGCCATTTTATGTAAAAAACGGTCTTTAGTAATTCCGGCATTATTGATAACGATTTCAACGTCACCATATTTTTTTTCAATTTCAGCAATTGCAGACTTGCAACTTTCAAAATAAGCCACGTCAAATTTAAAAACTTCTATTCCTGTTTGTTTTGAAAACTCCTGGGCAGGTTCATCTTTGCCAACAAAAGTACAAACAACTTTATAGCCATCTTCTTTTAATTTTTTTGCAATTGCAGCACCAATTCCTCTTGTACCACCTGTAACTAGAGCAACTTTTGACATTATTAGACCCCCAATCAATTAAATAAGAGGAAAATTATACTAAAGGGGTTTTTAAAATACTAGGGAGATTCTGCGGGATTTTAGAGAGGTTTGGCCTAAATAAGGGGATATTAAGAACCAAACCTTCTAAATTTTCGTTAAAAACTAATTAGTTCTTAACAGAAGCTTTTTTGCCTTCGTCTTCGATTACTTTTTTGATTTCTGTTAAACCTTCTAAAAGTCTTTTGTTAAGAATTTCAAAAGATTCTTTTGCAGTTTTTTCTGCAATTTTAGAGAAATCAGTAGCAATATTTTGAGCTTCAACGATTGATTCTTGGATCAATTCGATAGATTTACCAGCTGATTGCTGAGGATTTCCCTTAGCTAATTCAGAAGTAGCATCTTTAGCGCTAGAAATAGCTTTATTAAGTACTTCTATTTGCTTTTTAGCAAGCGCATTGTAGCCTTCAAATAATACTTTAGATGCATTAGCGAATGTTTCTAAAGTTTTTTTCTGAGCATTGATTAAATTCTCAGAGTTACCATCTACTGTTGGTACTTTAAGAGCTGCTAACATCTTTTGAAAATCAAAGAATTCAAAAGGGTTGTTTATGTTATTCATCATTATTTACTCCTTGTTTATTTAATAGATTGTATTTATGTTGCACTGCAATATATTTCAAGTCATTAAATGCTTATTTTTACTAAACTATTGATTTTGTTGACTTTTTTCTTTTGCGTTTGCAATATTAATATATTGCACAAGCACATATAGGTTGTTGCTCTAAGGATAATTATTAGGCTATTATTAGAAACTTAAATGACAAAAAAAGAAAAAGATAAGCAGCCTGATAAGATTAATTTTGAAGATCTAAGTAGTGTATTTGAAAACAATCTGAAAATTTATAATCAGTATGTAGACTCATTTAAAAATTTAGGAACAGTTCAAAATAACTTCCCTTCTTTCAACACCAACACCCAAAATAGTAACAATTTTACTATCAACGATTTATCAAATTTAATTGCTCCAACAATGACCAAAATGATGGAGTCATTTAAAAATTTTCAAACAGGTATTCAGCAAAATCCAAATATTTACTTTGATCAGTTAAATAAATGGATTTCACAAATTGCAAATTTAAACTTCTATTTTGTAACTCGTGCATCAGGGGGCATGGCAAATCCTATCGTGTTCGAAGAAAAAACTGATAAAAGATTCTCTAATGAGGAATGGAAATCAAACTTATTTTTTGATTTTATTAAACAATTTTATTTAATTACCTCAAATTTTTTAAATAATTTAATTGAGAATGTAGAGTTTAAAGATCCAAAAGATAAACGTTTAATGCAATTTTATTTAAAACAATTAAACAGCGCATTATCTCCGTCAAATTTTGCTTTTACAAATCCAGAAGTTTTAAAAAAAACTGTTGATGAAAAAGGAAATAATTTAGCAAAAGGTTATGAAAATTATAAAAAAGATTATGAAAAACATCCTAATAAGCTTTTTATTCAACAATCTAAAGCTGGTGAATTTGAAATTGGTAAAAATTTAGCAACAACAAAAGGTAAAGTTATATTTAAAAATAATCTATTTGAACTCATTCAATACGATTGCACAACTGATCAACAATATGCAAAACCAATGTTGGTAATTCCTCCGTTTATTAACAAATATTACATTATGGATCTAAATGATAAAAAATCCATGATGAAATATTTAGTTGATAAAAAGTTTAATACTTTTTTAATCTCATGGAAAAATCCAGATGCAAGCTCAAGAAATGTTTCCTTTAAAGAATATATTGAAGATGGAGTATTAGAGGCTTTAAGAGTTACTTGTGAAAAGACAGGATCTAATGCAGCAAACATTGCTTCATATTGTGTTGGCGGAACTTTAGCATCGCTTGCTCTTGCTTATTTAAAAGTTATTCCAAATAAATATAAAATTTCTACTGCCACTTATTTTGCAAGCTTAATTGACTTTGAAGATCCAGGAGAAATTGGAATTTTTATTACTGAAGAACAAATTACAAGTATTGAGCAACAAATGAAAAAAACTGGATACTTTGATGGTAAGGACATGGCTGCTGCATTTAATTTTTTAAGACCTGCTGATTTGTACTGGAATTATGTAGTAAATAACTACTTACTTGGCAATGAGCCTACCGCTTTTGATATGTTGCACTGGAATTCTGACTCCACACGACTTCCAGAAAAAATGCACTCTGAATATTTACGCTGCATGTACTTAAATAATTTAATTGTAAAAAATAAATATAAAATAGGCGATGTAGAGATTGATCTGTCTAAAATTGATACACCGATGTTTTCCGTTGCAACAACTGAAGATCATATCGCTCCTTGGCGATCTGTATATCAGGGATTAAATGCTTATAATTCACACATTAATTTTGTCTTATCAAACTCAGGACATATTGCAGGTATTATTCAAGGAACTGAGAACAAGCCTGGAAAGCTTCACTTTTACACAAAGAAATTTGAAAAAGGGAAAACTCAAGATGAATGGTTTAATAGTACAAAAAAAGTTGAAGGTTCATGGTGGCCAATTTGGATTTCATGGCTTGCGGTGAACTCGGGCGAATTTAAAAAACCTTTAGAACTTAATGCAACAAACTTTGAAGTGCTGTATGAAGCTCCAGGACAATATGTGAAACAATCATGATAGAAATTAAAAAATATTCAAATCGTAGATTATATAATACTGAAACTAGCGCTTATATTACTTTAGACGATATCGTAACTTTAATCAAAAAAGAGTTAGATTTTAAAGTAGTAGATGTAGACACTCAAACAGATATTACGTCGAGTATCTTAACACAAATTATATTAGAGAAAGAAAATGCTGGGATAAATTTAATTCCATCTCATATTTTAAAACAAATTATTTTATTTAATGAAACAAAAAAAAATAACATGATGTTTGATTTTTTAAATACTACGATGAACGCAGCAAATACTAATAATGTCTTTGCAAAAGGATTTCCAAATTTTAGTGACTTTAATTTTTTTAACTTTGGTCAAAGAACTGAAGAAAAAAAATCAGCCCCTAAGCAAGAAAAAAATATGGATGATTTAATGACACAAATAGACAAGTTAAAAAAAGAGGTCGAAGAAATTAAAAGTCAAAAATAATTTAAATTAAGTTAGCTAAATACTTTGCATTAAAAAAAGCACTTTCAGCATTATTTCCAGAAAACCAATCACCACAAATACCAAGTCTTAAATCACTATCCCAATAACAATTAGGGGCTGCTGTATTTAGATTGTAAGCATAAAGCCAGCCGTGAATGTCACTATAGTGTATTTGATCTTTGCTAATATTTATTTTTAATCTAGTTGAAAAATTTTTTAATGTTTCATCAATTAAAGCCTGTTTATTATTTCGGTATTCCTTTATGTTTTTAATTGAATATTTTAGTGAAGATTGAATAGTCCATAATTCCAAATCTTTATTAATTAAATTTTTCTTTTTAGTATTCTCATTTGCGGCAAAACCTAAAACATCATCATTTTCAAAATGAATAGCGCTTAAATCAAGTTTTAGACTTTTATTAAAAGCTACCATTACAGTGAGATTTGGCTGCATTGAAAAATTAAACTTTGAAAAATAATTTTCACTAAATTGTTTGGTTAAGTTATAGGCTTGTTGAAAAGGGGCTGTAATAATGACTGTTTTATATTGTTCTTGTGTATCGTCTTTAAAAGTTAACAGTAAATAATCTGATTTTTTTTCAATACTTTTTAATTCTTTATTTACAAATATATTCTCATTATTTTTAAATAAATTTTTTACTAATATATTGTTGCCATTTTCATGAATAATTCTCTCTTTAACCTCATCATTTTTAAGTTGGTTATCTTCAAATATTTTAAAGTTTCCTTTCCAAACGCTGTAATCGTTTAACATCTTTTTAAATTCAGAATTTGGGTTCTTGATATATTGAAGACCATGATCAAATAAGCCAACATTTTCAACTCTTCGAGTTGAACAACGTCCTCCTGCTCCTCTAGATTTTTCGTAAATATCTAAATCTTTTTTAATAAAATAAGAAAATGAAGCAGCTGAAAATCCAGCGCCAATTATTGCAATATTTTTCATTAATAATTAAATCTTACTTTTATTCATTTCTTACCAAAGGATAAACTTTTGGACTTAAAAATCTATAGTTGTTAAACAAAATCAATGCAATTGTAAGAACCCCTATTAATAATAAAATTATCGCAGAGTTAATAATTTCTAAGCTCCAACTTAATCTAAAAATAGATTCAATCACGAAATAAGAAACCCCAATTGAAAACAATAAGGCAATAAAAACAATTGAGAAAAATGTAATTAAAAATTCTATAACGCTTGCTGTAATTAAATTATTTGTATTAATGCCTAAAATTTTAAAGATTAAATTTTGGTAAATTCCAAGTCTTGCCTGAACAATAACTGCAGATGAAATAACCATTAATCCAATAATAACCGCAACAGAGGATATTACTGTCACTGCTATAAATATTTTATTAACAATCTCTGTAATCTTTCCAAGATAACTTGAAACTTTAATAGCTGAAATATTTTTAAAGTTTTGCAAAAAGGTTCCCTCTTTAAAATTAATGGCACTACTAAATTTTGCAGTTGCGATATATTCGTGAGGAATATTGACTGCAAATTTTGGATTAATGAGAATTACAAAATTTATAGATAAATCCCGATAATCAACTTTTCTAAAGTTTACAACTTTTCCCTCAATATCTCTGCCATAAATTTTTAAACTCAAATTATCATTGAGTTTAATGTCTAAATCTTTTGCAACTTTAGCATCTAAAGAAATTTGCATGTCCTTAGAATTATTATCAAACCACCTACCCTCGATAATTGGATTATCTTTTGGAGGTATATCTGACCAAGATATTCTTCTATCTCTTTCTAAAACCCAATATGAGTCGTTGGTCGATTTAATATAAGTTAAAGGATCTTTTTTATTTATTTTTGTCACTGATGCTGAAACAATTGGCATCATATCGATTAAGGTATTTGGGTCGTTATTTTTAAGATACTTAACAAATTTATCCTTTTCGGCGTCTTGAATGCTGACAAAAAAATAATCAGGAGCTATTTCTGGTATTGATTTTTCCACTTCTTTTTTAAAATTATAACCAACTAAAGTTAATGATAATAATAAAGTAACGCCTAATCCTAAAGATAGAACTGTAATTGGAAAAATTGTTTTAGGATTTGTTATATTTTTAACCGCAAGTCGAAGAGGTAAAAAATCTATGAATTTAATTTTTCTTAAATAAAAAATAATAATTCGGGATAATACATAGAGCGTAAAGCAAATAAGAAAAAATATAAAAAAATATCCTACGGTATACAACGGCTTTTGACTGTCTAAGGCAAATAAAAGAATTAGACCAACTATTGATAAAATAATTAAAGAAATATTTTTTTTATTAAAATAAAAATCACAAGCTTGAAATACATTTCTAAATAGGCTGCTAGGTTTGATTTGCTGGATTGCAGAAATTGTTGGCAGACAAAATATAACAACAACTAAAAATCCACTTAAAAATACTTTGAGAAAATTCTTTAAAACAAACTCACTATGAACAGCTATTCCTAAAGTTTTTGATAAAAAAATATTAACAACTGGAACGCTTAAAACTGCTGATAAATATGCGAGAATTGAGATTAAAAAAAGTACGGTAAAAATTTCAAAATAGAATATTTTTTTAATAGTGCCTGAGGTAAAGCCAAGCGACTTCATAATGGCAATGCTAATGTTTTTTTGATTAATAAAAGAAATAAGTGTGTTTGAAATACCAATTCCTGCAATCAACATTGCGCTTATTGAAACTAAAGAAAGAAACTGAGAAAAATTATCAATTAATTTTTTTAAATTATTTGATGAATTTTCAGGAAAACGAACACTATACGAGGGGTATTTTTTAGTAAGATTTGTTACCTGATCTTTAATATTTAAAGATTCATTGTACACTTTAAGTCTGTACTCATAATTAATAAAGCTGCCTAAAGTATTTATATTTAATTTTAGAAATGAATTAGTGCTAACAACTGCAAAGTCACCAAACAGTAAAGCTCTACCAAGGTCTGGCACAGTCTCAACATAGCCCACAACTTTGAATGGTGACTGCTTTATGTAAACAGTATCGTTAATTTTTAAATTTAATGTCTCGAAGATTTTTTTATTAACTACAATACTATTAGTAGTTTTTTGTAATAAATTTAGGGCGTCTTTAGGAAAAGATTCTACATTACCGTATAGGGGATATTTATCATCTACCGCTTTTAATCGAATAAAAAAAGTTTTTGCATTCTGCTTTTTAGAATCTGCAAGCATTGTACTAAATTCAACTGTTGAAGAAACGTCGCCAAGTTTTTTTAGCTGATTTAAATATTCATCATTTACTTTTTCATTTCGAGTATTAATTTCAAGATCACCTCCTAATAATATTTTTGCATTAGAGTTGAGTTCTTTTTTTAAGGAGTATTCGAGGCTAATGATGATGCTTAAAACAAATAAACTTATAAATAGTGTAAAAATAATAGTCGAAATTTTCTTATAACTTCTTGTTAAATCTCGAATTGAATATTTAAAATCTTGAAAATTAAATAATTTTTCCATCTTTAATTTCAATAATTCTATCGCACTCTTTTGCAAGCATTTGATCGTGCGTCACAAGAACAAGACTTGAGCCGTTTTGTTTACAATACTTAAATAGTAAACTCATAATTAATTTTGAATTTTCGCTATCTAAATTTCCACTCGGCTCATCTGCCAAAATAAGTTTTGGATTTAAAACAATAGATCTTGCAATAGCAACTCGTTGTTGCTCCCCTCCTGATAATTGACTTGGAAAATGATTGATACGATCTTTTAATCCAAGTTGTTCTAATAATTCCATTGATTTCTTTTTTGCATCTGGAACCTTATTGATTTCTAATACTAAAGAAACATTCTCTAATGCTGTATAATTTGGAATTAAATAAAAAGACTGGAACACGATCCCAATTTTTCTTTTTCTAATATCTGCTAATCGGTCTTCGGAATATTGACTTATATCTTCGCCTTCAAATATGATTTTGCCAGAATTTGGACACTCAAGACCCGCAATTAACATAATTAAACTTGTCTTTCCGGAACCACTTTTTCCGACAATAGCCACGGACTCGTTACTATTTATCTTTAAACTAACGCCTCGAATAACTTCAACTGCGGTACTTTCCGTTTTGTAATTTAAATGAATATCTTGTAACTCTAATAAATCTGACATGAAAAAGTTTGTATCAATAATTTTTTTTCTTTTCTTCTTAATATTTAAATCTGAAGCTTTTGCAAGAATGCAAATTGTTCTATTTGGCGATAGTTTAATGGCAGGTTATGGCCTTACTAAACCATATCATTTGTCTGAAGTTTTAAAATTGGAACTAAAGAATCTTAAAATTGAAAGTGAAGTTATTAATGCAAGTGTGAGTGGTGACACAACACGGGGCGGTCTCAATCGTATTCAATGGACTCTGCAAGATAAAGCAGACCTTATTGTATTGGGTTTAGGAGCTAATGACATGTTGAGAGGAATTGAACCAAAAGAAATTAAAGAAAATTTAAATCAAATAATAAAGAGTATCAAAAATAAAAATATACCCATCGTTCTTGCTGGATTTGTTGCGCCAGAAAGTTATGCAAAAAATTATAAGGAATCTTTTGACGATATATATAGAGCTCTTTCGAAAGAACATAATTTAACGCTTATGCCTTTTTTATTAGAAGGCGTTGTTCTAAATCCAAAACTAAATATTGATGATGGAAAACATCCAAATCCTGAAGGTGTAAAAATAATAGCTAAGAATCTTGCACCTTATATTTTAAAGGAAATCAAAAGATAACCTAAGTTCCACAAAAAGTTTTATATTTTTTTTCATTATCTGGAGCTGGCTGCTGATACAACATCAGGTCTCCACGTTCCGTATAAGGATCTTTAAGAGCGTTTAGGAGATTGTTTAAAGATACTAAATTGCTGTTATGTGCTTCTTTTAAAGATTGTTCCACTTTATGGTTTCTTGGTATCACTACAGGATTATTTTTTCTCATTAAAGTTAGTACTTCTTGCTTATCTCTATTTTGCTTATCAATTCTAATTATCCATTTACTATAAAAGTCTTTTAGATTTTCGTTTGTAATATTTTCATTCATCAATTCTCTAAAAGTATTTGTGTAATCTAATTTATTTTTCTCCATTACGTCTAATAACTCTTTAATTAAGACTGCGTCTTCAGGCTCATCGGTGATAAGGCCTAATTTTTTCTTCATCATTTCATGAAATTTTTTTTCATATTTCTCGTTAAAGCTTTCAATAATTTCTTCTCCTACCTCAAGTGCTTTATTTTGATCTTCATCAAGAAGCGGTAGAATGGCATCTGCAAGTCTTGCTAAATTCCATTGTGCAATTACAGGTTGGTTTCCAAATGCATATCGACCATGTTGATCGATGGAACTGAAAACTGTTTTAGGGTCATAATGATCCATAAATGCGCACGGTCCAAAATCAATACTTTCACCAGAGATCGCCATGTTATCGGTATTCATCACGCCATGAATAAAACCAACTCGCATCCAATCAGTAATTAAATTTATTTGTCTTTCCATAACTAATCTTAAAAACTCTGGCGCTTGTTTATCTAAATCTTTTATTTCAGGGTAATGACGCTCCACTGAATACTGTAAAAGTTTTTTAAGAGTTGCTAGATCTTTCTTAATTGCAACATATTCAAAAGTGCCAACACGAATATGACTTTCTGCAACTCTTGTTAAAATAGCGCCAGGCAGCACCGTTTCTCGCATCACATTTTCTCCCGTCGTTGCAACGGCAAGACTACGCGTCGTTCTAATATTTAAATGATACATAGCCTCACTAATAATATATTCACGCAACATTGGGCCGAGCGCAGCTTTACCATCGCCTCCTCTTGAATAAGGAGTTCTTCCTGAACCTTTAAATTGAATATCGTATCTTTGTTTTGTTGGCGTTATGTGTTCACCTAAAACAATAGCTCGACCATCTCCTAATACAGCTAAATGACCAAACTGATGCCCTGCGTAAGCTTGAGCAATAGGAATTGTTCCTTCTGGCAAAATATTTCCTGTAAATAATTCTGCAAGCTGTTGAGGATTAATAGATGAAAAATTAAGCCCTAGTTCTTTTGCAAGTTCATGATTTAAAATTACAAGCTTTGAGTCTTTAACTTTAGTTGGCAAAACCTTTGCCATCATCATCTCAGTTAAAGTAAAATAACTATTATTAAAATTAAATCCTACAGATTTCATTAATGAATTTTGTTGAAGTCTTTCATTAAAATTTGAATCTGTTTTCCTTGTTGGCACAGATTCAAAATACCACCAATAGTATTTATATTTTTTTTACTCGCCTCTTCTAATAAGTACAAAAATAATCTTGCAGTAATAACAGAGTCTCCAATAGCTGAATGTCGAGTTTGGTCCTCAGTTTGAATTTTTAAAGTCTTACATAAAAATGATAATTCATAACTTTTAAAGTGCGGATATATTCCTGCTGCAAGATAAATAGTATCAATTGTTACAATATTTTTAACTCTATGAGCAATCGTAGTATAAGGCCCACTTTTGATAATAAATTTAATATCAAACTCAAGATTGTGTCCAACGAGTACAGCGTTTTCTAAAAAATTATAAATTTTATCATCTAATTCTTTCAACACTGGTTTGTTTTGTACTTGCTCTTGTGTGATGTGATGAATTTCAATTGAGCGCTCAGATATTTGACGCTCTGGATTAACTAACTCATCTAAAATTTCATTTGTAATTTTAAGATTTTTTATTTTAGTTGCTGCGATAGATACAATTCGATGTCCTTCATTGACATTTAAACCTGTAGTTTCGGTATCAAGAATAACAAATGTTGTCTCTTGAGTTGTTGCTGCTTTATATCGATTAATATTAACAAAATAGGCTTTGATATTATTAAAAATATTCTTCACTAATATCTCCTCTCGCTCTTATCTTGAGTTCGTTAATTTTCCTTAAATACATCTTAAGCAGATCCTTTTCTCGCTCTAAAAGTTTCTTTGGATCAATAAAACTTTTAACTGGCTTTCCTTCTTGAACCGATGCCACCTGATCTTTAAGCAAAATATAGGTTAAGAATCTATGTGCATTTTGGAAAAAATCTGCCTCATCATTTGTAAATACATTCTTCTTAGTTAGTTCCTCAATTCTTGCAGCCGTTGTGTTTTTATTAATACGATGTTTTATTGAATAAATTCTAACCGATTCAACAAGCGGAAGTGTTCCAGCTCCTTTTAAGTTTAATAATCCCTTATTTTCTTTATCGTTTTTTTCAAGTTTAAAGCCGCCAAAAAATGTAAGTCCTGCACGTCTGCCTTCTTCATTTTTAAATAAAAATTTTAAAATTTTATTATTAACTAATTTATCAAAGATAAAATTTCTAAGATCGTCTGCAAGTTCGGGCTTACCATATACTGATCTAAAATCATAAAGCATGTCGACATAAATTAAATTTTGTTCATTAAAATTAGTAATCCAATCTTGCACCTGCTCTTTCCATTCGGGTAAGCTTTTTCTCCACATAGGGTTCGTTGCCATTAAATTTCCCTTACAAAATGTAATCCCTGCGGTATCTAGAGATTTTGTAAATTCTTTTGCCAGTTCTTCAAAATATAAGTCTACTTTTTTTGGATCTTCTGTTTTGCTAGCTTCATAAATAATTCCATTATCTTGATCTGGCTGTAGAAAACTTTCCATTCGTCCTCCCGACCCCATTACTAAAACACTAAAATTTGGAATTTGTTTAATGATATTCTTTTGATTTATTTTTTTTTCTGCGATTCTAATGGAGCGTCTATAGATAACATTATTTAAAAAACTTAATAAATAACTAATGTCATTAGATGAAGTTTTTTCATCTAATAATCTTGCAGCAAGATGAACTTGTTGTTTTTTAATTTGAATTAAACCTCGTTCGTCATATTCATCAAAGGTCATTTTATCGATCTCTTGGGTAACCGCCCCAAGTTCAGCAGCCAATGCTTTGTCCGCATAAATAACTCCAACTACTTCTGAGTTCATATTGATTACCGGTAAATGGCGAAGATTATTTTTTCTCATTTTACCAACGGCATGGAACAGAAGATCGTCCTCATAAACGAATATCACTGGCGATGTCATAAAATCTGAAACTTTTTTGCTTGAATCTGAAATGAAAGTTACTTTTCGAACAATGTCTTGCTCAGTAATAATACCAGCAAGTTTATTGTCTTTTTTAATTAAAATAGTTGATTTTTTTTGTTGCTGTAAATCTTTAATAGTTTCTGAAATCGAAGCATTGACGTCCACGTAAATATAATCTGCTGACATGTAGTCAGAGATTTTTTTGATAAACAATTCAACGCTATTAGACCGAGTTGGCATAGGCAGTTGAACGTCAGTATATCGGATTTTAAATATTTAAGAAGAAGCCTGACTAAAAAGCGTTCTTTTAAGGCTTAAAAATTAAGCCTTATTTTTATTTAAGAACTCTAACTCATCATTAGAATACGGAGTCATATTAATTACCAATTCCATAAGTAAGTACAAATATTGCAATCGGCAGACTTAATACTGCTGCTACAATAGCTACTACACCTATGATCGTTGTTATATCTTCTGCTGTTTGCTGAGATATAGACAAAGTTGGAAAACTTTGGTTTCCGTTAACCAGTTTTATTTTTTGTGTTTTAGTTTTCATGCCCTCCATATAGAGAGCAAATGTAATAAATTGATGAACTATTTGTGTCTTAATTGTGAAAAGTGTATTAATTTTTTTTTACAAGCTGATAAATGAGTATTTTTTACTTAGGATTTAGATTTTTAATAATTACTCAAATAATTACACCTTTGTTAAATTTGGATCTGGCATAGGATTTTCAATTATCACCCTCTATAATTAAAATTTATATTATGTATAAATAGACTCTAATTATAGATGCTTAATAAAATAAAAAAACACTTAGAAATTGCTAATAAGAGCTATTTCGAACATATGTTTTTTGCCATGAAAATTGGTCTTAAATGTCTATGGTCATTCGTGACAGCGTTTGTTCACGCCATCAATCCTGCTTGGTTTGAATACACAACAAGTAGAAGAATTAAGCGAATGAATGATTTATTTCAAAAACCAAAAGACGATATTAAAGAATAAAATTAGTCTAATTGGTTAAAATACTGAACGTATAAATACAGCAAATAAATACAGTTAATAGCGTAGCTAACTAAAGTTGCCATCATCCCAATCATTCTAAATATTATTTTTTCTTTTAACATGCTGTAAGCATGAGAAATTCTTCCAAGTAAAAATACAATATTTATAAATAAAACGTAAATTTGATTAGCATCTAAAATCTCTAATAAAAAAGAAGAAATAATAAAAAAAACCGTAAATTCAAAAAAGTTTCCGTGCGCTCTTACGGCTTTGATTAATTCTTTATTACCTTCATCGCCGTAGGCTACTTTGGTTGATTTTCTTGCCTTAATAGTAATGATAGTAAGGATTAAATAAAAAATTATAAAAATAATTGTAAATAAAATTGAAATATTCATCTCTTTAACTAATTACCATTTTTATTCATTTCTTAAAGTAAATATCTTTAGCTCAACTTGAATTTTGAGGTTATAGGTCTATATTATTTGCTATGTCAGAAATTGAAAAAGGATTTTTTAATGCCTTCAAAAAACTATTGGTTGGGTCTAGTATTGGTCGAGCTATTGTTTACACAATAGGTCACATTATAATTGCGGCTACTTGTAATATGATAATTACTGGTTCTACTTTAGAACTTGCTGCTATAGATGCAATAATTGAGCCTTTGATTAACGGTGTTTGGTATTATTTTTTAGATAAATTTTGGGCCAGCACAATTAAGAGGTCTTAAAATTTATATAGCGCTTGCTACTGCTTGTTTAATATATTCATCTCGTAGCGCTGTAACAAATTTTCCGGGTTTACCATCACCAATTTGACTGGCATTAATTTTTACAACAGGCATTACACAAGCTGTTGCTGATGTGATAAATGCTTCACTAGCTGACTGTGCATCTGGTAGCGTAATATTTTTAGTCACCACCTCGTAACCTAAATCTTTTGCGCATTTAAAAATTGCATCCCTTGTCATTCCACTTAAAATTAAATTATCAGATTGTCTGGTCATAATAATTTTGCCTTTAATAATCCAGGCATTGCTAGAACTACCTTCGGTAACATAACCCTCTCTAAGCATCCATGCATCATCAAAGCCTTTTTCCGTTGCTTCAGTTTTTGCCATGCTTGCGTAAAGTAGTTGTGTAGTTTTAATATCGCAGCGTTTCCATCTCATATCATCAAGGGTCATTACTTTAATTCCATTCTTTGCAGATTCTGAATCAATAATTTTTTTCTCTTGAGTGAATGCTAGAACTGTTGGTTCAATTTTATCCTTTGGCATATCAAAACTTCTATCTGCAATGCCTCTTGTTACTTGCAGATAAATCATGCCCTCTTTTAAATTATTTAGTTCAATTAACTTTCTATGAAATATTAAAATATCAAGATGATTTAGTAGTTTTTTAAATTTTAATTCAGTCATAGAACGATCCAATCGTTTCATGTGATTATTAAAATCTATTAACTTGCCGTTAATAACCGCCGTTACTTCGTACAGTGAATCTGAAAATAAAAGACCTCTATCAAAGACTGAAACTTTCGCTTCATCTTCTTTTTTAAAATCTCCATTTATGTAAACTTGTCTCATATTAATTATTATTTATTAAACAAAAGCTTCTAAATAATAAACACAAAATATGTATGTAAAATAAGCTTAAATTTACTAAGAAGTTGAACAGCTCATGTCTTGGCCACAGCACAATGGACTTTTAATCTTTCCATGACCATTTGGGCATTCGCTAATTTGAACTTTTTGCCCGCCATCTAATTTTAATGAAGCGTCTTTAAGAGCCGCGTTACATTTTCCACAAGTAATATTTGCGGACATTTTACATTTTGGACATTCGTATGTTGCCATAAATTTATATTTAATACAGATTCGTCTTTAATAACAGAGGCATTATTTAACTAGTTAGAATCTCCATACCACATACGTTTTAAAGTTTTATCTTTAAAAACATAATGATGAAGAAGACTGGCAAGAACATGAATTCCTAAAACTGTAATAAATATATAAACAGAAATTCCATGAATTTCTTTTGCAATATTTGCAACTACTTGGTTGTTTTCAATTAATGCAGGGGCAGTAAAAAGACCAAAAACTTCAAAAGGACCTGATCTTGCTGATGAATATGTCCAGCCACTAAATACAACGACTAATAAAATAAAATAAAAAAAATAATGAACGTATTTTGATAGTTTATTTAAAGTCTTAATGTTGCCAAGTGAAACTGGAACAGTATTTACCAGTCTCCATAACAATCTAGGAATAAGCAATATAACTACTAAAATTCCTGTAGATTTATGAATACTAAATAAAAAAGACCTCATTGGCCCTTTTGGAAAATCATCTAAAATTAAAGCTAGAATAAAATTGAATATAATAATCACTGCCATAATCCAGTGAAAGTGTTTATTAACAAGGCCATAGCTGTCAGCACTGTTTAAAAATTTAAATTTCATAATTTCTTATTAAACTATTTTGAGTTAGATGACTTGTAAACAGTCTGTTGACATGCCCTCCAGTGAGCATAGTGTTTGTTATTGCATCAAATGCAAACCCTTCAAAATAAAAAAAATAAAAGAGCCTAAATCGCTGGCGCCTAAACAACAGTTAAAGAATTGTACATAAAAAGTATGCTTAATTACTGTGTTTTCAATTTACACGAATAAGCGGAAAAACATGCGCACAACAAACTATATGGTAAAAAATTTAACGCAAAAAAAAATTGCAAGTTATACTTCGCGTTTACTTGAAGGTTATAATTCTATTATGGCTTACGACGATAATATTTTATCGTTTAGATTTTCGGCTTATGGAACTTTAGTATTGTTTAATATCATGGACAGCTATTATGATAATAAACCTATTACTTCAGAAGATATTTCAAATGGTATTGATTATAAATTTGGAAGTAGAAATTCAATTCTAAATCTAATCAAAAAAGCAGAAAAAAATAAATTAATTACTCGCACAACATCAAAATTAGATAAAAGACAAAAGTACATTACTCCAACTAAAACTTTAATTAATAGTCATGAAAAAATGATCGGATTTATTTTAAATTTTGAAAATAAATCTTAAAAAAGATTTAACAATTTAAATAATAACGGGACTAAAATTGAAGTAGCAATACCATTTAGTCCAAGTGCAAGAGCTGCAAAAACTCCTGCAGTTTCATTTCTGCTCATCGCTCGTGCAGTTCCAATTCCATGCGACGCAAGTCCAAGTCCAAAACCACGTGCTGACATATCTTTTAATTTTAAAAAATCTAAAGCAAAAGTTCCAAAGGATGCGCCCATAATTCCAGTTAAAATTGTTATGATTGCAGTTAGCGATGGGATTCCGCCAATTAAATCTGAGATACCCATAGCAATAGGAGCGGTTGCACTTCTTGGCAACATACTAAATAAAACTTGATCATCTATTTTAAAAATTTCACACAGTACAAATGTAGAAATGATTGCAAATAAACTTCCTATAATAAGTGAAACGGAAATACATAACGCCTCTTTTTGTATTAATTTAAATTGTTTATAAATTGGAATGGCAAGTGCAACCGTTGCAGGTCCCAACATAAAGTGAATAAATTTGGCGCCATCGAAATATCTTTCATATGAAATATTTAAATTAATTAATACTAATGAAATAATTAAAATTGAAATTGCAACTGGGTTAACCAATGGAAATAATTTTGATTTTTTATAAAGATAATCGCCTACTAAATAAGAACCGATAGTCAGCGTTAACCAAAATAAAGGTTCTGCCTGTAAATAAACCCAAATACTATAAAGTTTATCTTTTTCAATCATTTCTTATTAATTCGTTTATTAATTTTCTCCATTAAAAAAGCGGTCAAGCCGATGGTTAAGATTGTTGAGATAAAAACAATAACTAAAACTTTAAATAAATTATTTTCTAAATATGAAAGATGCATCACAACTCCAACTCCTATCGGCACAAATAAAAGTGATAGATAACTTAAAATATAATTTGAAGTGCTCAGCACGTCATTTCTTAATTTATTAACGATTGTTGTTTTATATCGTTTTAAAAATATTAATGTAATAAGAAGAAGAATAAGCCCTATAACCGGACCTGGTATACGCATCTCAAAAAATTTTTTTAAAGCCTCTCCTAGTAACTGAAAAAAGAAAATAACAAATATAGCGCGCAGCATTAAATTAAATAAAAAAAATTAACAACCACAAAACCCCAAGACCCGACAAAATTGTTGCTATCACACTTTCTGTTAAATAACCAACCAACACTGCGATAAGTGCGGCTAAGACTTTTGGATTGTCTAAAAATACTAATTGTCCTGTGGAATTTAAAAATATAGCTGGAAAAATAATTGCTGGGAAAACCGCACTGGGTATGTAACTTAAAACTATTTTTACTCTTGGACTAAAGTAATCCTTCTTTAATAATGCAATCATTGAAAATCGTGTAAAAAAAGTAACAAGTCCAGCAAGTACTAATGTAGTCCAAATCATTTTATTTTCTATAAAGTTTTGTGTGAGACAATCCGTACGCAACTAAAATACCAGCGGTGGCGGCTACAATAATATAAGTTCTAAGTGGTAAATTAAAAAAAATAATCGCAAAAATTCCTGAAGTAATTGCGACAATCAAATGATCTATTTTTTTAATATCTACAATAATTAAAGAAATAAAAGTTAAAGGTACCGCAAATGCTAAATTTAATTCTTTTGGAATAACTTCTCCTAAAACAATTCCAGCAATTGTAGAAAGCTGCCAAACAAACCATAATGTAAATCCAGATCCTAATAAATGATAATGCCTATCTTTATTATTTGGTTGTTCTTTAAAATATTTCTGTGAAACGATAAAAGCTTGATCTGTTAAAAAATAAGATAAAATAATTTTCCAAAATAATTTTACTTTTGTTAAATATTGAGCAATCACAGCGCTATATAAAAAGTGGCGTGAATTTACGATTGCAACAGAACTTACAATCACTGGGGTTGTTGCCCCACCCGTGTAGAGTTGCACGAATGCAAGTTGGGATGAGCCTGCAAAAATAATAATCGACATTAAGAAGGTGACTGTAGGACCAAGTCCAGATTCAATTCCAATAACACCAAAAATAACACCAAAAGGAACTACCGGAATAAGAAGCGGGATGACATCAAGACATCCTTTTGAAAAAATTTTGTAGCGGGTATTCATCTCTGGAGAGTTGCGAGTTTTTAAATTAAGTCTTCCCGTTTTAAGTGTAAATAATACAATAGTACAGTTATATACCCTGTCTTTAAATAATGGTCTCTCTTATATATAATGGATATTAGCGAATAATGATAATTTAAGCTTTCAAAACAAATACTCTTATCTATTAAATTATATATAAAGCCCCTTCATGAATAATAAAAATGGTAACGGCAGAAGTTTACCTCTTTTAATTATTGCAGCGCTTGGTGTTGTCTTTGGAGATATTGGAACATCACCACTGTACGCCCTTAAACTTTCTGTTGAGGCTACTCAAGGATCTGGTGCTGGTATTACTTCGTCTGTGCTTGGAGTTTTATCATTAATTACTTGGGCATTAATTATTGTTGTCTCAATTAAATATATTTTAATTATCATGCGAGCAGACAACCATGGGGAAGGTGGTGTCTTTGCTTTAACTGCATTGCTTCTCAGAAAAATAGAAAAAAAATCAAAAACTTCTAAAACACGTTGGTTTGTAATTATTCTTGGTACTTTAGGTGCTGCACTATTTTTTGGTGACAGTTTAATTACCCCAGCAATTTCTGTTCTCAGCGCTGTTGAAGGTTTAAAAGTTGTCTCTCCTGAGCTTAGTAAGTACGTTATTTATATTTCAATAGCACTTGTCTCGATTTTATTTGCTATTGAAAAATTTGGTACAACTAAAATTGGCACATTCTTTGGTCCTATTATGTTGGTGTGGTTTGCAACAATTGGATATTTAGGACTGCTTGAGATTATTGATAAGCCTTCAATATTAAGAGCATTGGACCCGGCGTATGGCGTAAATTTTTTGCTTAATCACAAAGGTGTATCTATTGCAATCTTAGGAACTATTGTTCTTGCAATCACTGGAGGTGAGGCTTTGTATTCAGACATGGGTCACTTTGGAAGATCTCCTATAAAATTTTCTTGGTTCTTAATCGTTTTCCCGGCATTACTATTAAATTATTTTGGTCAGGGAGCTTTATTAATTGCAGATCCTAAAGCGATTGATAACCCATTTTATAGACTTGCTCCTGATTGGGCGTTAATTCCATTTATTATTTTAGCATCCACTGCAACAATCATTGCATCGCAAGCAGTAATTTCTGGAGTGTTTTCAATTACAAGTCAGGCTGTTCAGCTTGGATATATTCCAAGACTAAGAATTAAACACACATCCGATAAAGAATATGGTGAAGTATATTTATCCAAAATAAATCTTTTTTTATTTTTAGGTGTTGTATTTTTAATTTTAGGATTTAAAAATTCTGAAAATTTATCTCACGCATACGGGATTTCAGTAACTGGTGCGATGTTGGTAGATACTATACTTGCAACTTTCTTGCTTATAACTGTTAGAAAATGGAACAAATTAATTTTTATTCCATTATTTTTAGTTCTACTCATTATTGATGTTGTTTTTCTTTCTTCAAATTTAGTAAAAGTTTTTGACGGGGGTTGGCTGCCAATTGTAATTGCAGCAGCATTACTAACGGTTATGTTAAGCTGGATTATTGGACGAGACCGCATGTTGGCAGCTCGTTGGCAAGGTTCAGTTAAAATTAGTCAATTCATCTCTCAATTAAAGAGAAATAAAATTAAAGTTAAAAGAGTTTCTGGTACCGCAATATTCTTTGTGCCTAATCTTTCTGTTGTACCAATGGCTATGCTGCATAATCTAAAACATAATAAAATTTTGCATAAACGAATTGTATGTATGCATTTACGTTTTGAGAACTTTCCAAAGCTTAGAAATGATGAACGCTTAATTGTTAAACATTTAGGATCTAATTTTTATACCATCGTAGTTCGCTATGGTTTTCAAGAAGAACCTAATATTCCAAGAGTTCTTGCATTACTTAGAGCTAATGAATTTAAATTTAATATGGAAGAAACTTCTTTCTTTGTAGGAAAAGTTAAAGTGATTGCAAAAGATCCTTCAATTGTAACAAGATTATTTATTTTCATGCACCGTATTATGATGGGTGCAACTGAATATTATAAAATTCCAAAAGAGCGAACAGTTGAGCTCGGTGGTGTTATAGAAATTTAAATTATTTTTATTCTTAAGGGAGAGGCCCAGAGTTTAATCTGGGCCTCAATTAACTTAACTTACAAGGGGGAACCTTATAATGTTTAGCTTATTTGTTCTCCATGCTGAGAAAGGTCTAAACCATCTCTCTCTTGAGCATCAGAAGCTCGTAATGGTGTAATTAAATTTACAACTTTTAAAATAATGAAAGTTACAACAGTCGTATAAAGCACTGTTACACCAACACCTAATAATTGTAATTTAACTTGATCAAATCCACCTTCAACTCCTCCAATTGCTTTTGTAGCAAACACGCCTGTCAACACTGCACCTACAGCACCGCCAAAAGCATGAATACCAAAAACGTCTAAAGCATCATCATAACCAAGTGCACTTTTTAATTTTGTGCAAGCTAGGAAACATAAAACGCCTGAGATTAGTCCGATGAAAAATGCGCCCATTGGATTAACAAATCCTGCGGCTGGAGTAATCGCAACTAGACCTGCAACCGCGCCTGAGCACAATCCAAGAAGACTTGGTTTTTTCTCACCTGAAAACCACTCTGCTAACATCCAAGCAATACCAGCGCTTGCTGCAGCAATTTGAGTTACCAGCATCGCCATTCCAGCACTTCCATTTGCAGCAACTGCTGAACCGGCATTAAAACCAAACCAACCCACCCAGAGCATAGAAGCTCCTATCATTGTTAGTGCAACGTTGTGTGGACGAGCTTTTGATTTTCGTTTTCCAATAACTAGTGCAGCAACTAAACCGGCAATTCCAGAATTAATGTGAACAACGGTTCCGCCAGCAAAATCTAAAACACCCATTTTAGAAAGGTAACCACCTCCCCAAACCATGTGTCCAACTGGTGCATAAACCAAAATGCTCCACAATATTACAAATATAAATAGAGCCCCAAAGTTTATACGCTCAACTATAGAACCGCAAATCAGAGCAACTGTAATAATTGCAAAAGTTAATTGATAACAAACAAATACTGTCTCAGGAATTGTTAAGGTTAAACCAGCAACTTCTACTCCTTTTAAGAAAGCTTTTGAAAAGTCACCGATAAATAAATTTCCTTCTCCAAACGTAAGTGAGTATCCACAAATAAACCACACCAACGTTACAACACATGTAATCATAAATGATTGACTAATTGTTGAGACGATATTTTTCTTACCTACTAAACCACCATAAAAAAGAGCAAGTCCTGGAATAGTCATTAATAGTACCAGCGCTGTACTAGTAAGCATCCACGAAGCATCTCCTGGATTCAAGACTGGCTTAGCTTGAGCAAAAGCTAGACTTGATTGTAGTAAGATTATTAAAAACAATGAAATCTTTGACATTATTTTAATCATATTGCTTTATCTCCTTTTTCACCTGTTCGAACACGAATAACTTGGGTCAAATTAGTTACGAAAATTTTTCCATCACCAATTTTTCCAGTTTTCGCAGTTTTAAGAATAGTCTCTAAAGCATTTTTATATTTCTTGTTTGAGACCGCTATTTCTAGTTTTGCTTTAGGAAGAAAGGCAACTTCATATTCAGAACCTCGATAAAATTCTGTATGACCCTTCTGCCTGCCATATCCTTTGACATCTGTCATCGTCAACCCAACAACACCAATTTTGTTAAGAGCTTTCTTAACATTATCTGCTTGTTCAGGTTTTATGATCGCAGTGATTAGTTTCATAATACTCCCTGTTTTTGTTTGTTTTAATTAATAATGTAGTAACAAAGATTTTTTTTAAAATGAAATGACCATTCAATGATTCAGATATGATCAGAATGCATAACAAAAAAATTAATTTTTTCTGATATTGATCTTAAATTGATTTAATTTATTAGAAAAATCATCAACTAAATTTAAAAGTGTATTACCATGCAAAGTTGGCATGACTCCTTTGCTTGTTCTATTAAAAAGTTTTTGATTTATTTCTTTCTCTAAATCCATCACCGCTCTTGAAAAAGTTGATTGGGATTTATTATCTTGTTTTGATGCTGTTAAAAAACTGCCTGCTTGAGCAACTTTTTTAAATACTTTTAACTTTTCCCAATTCATTAAAAAATTTTACATAAAAAATGCATAACTAACTAATGCAATATTGGAAAATGAGGTATGCTAATTAACTTTAAAGGTGCTGATAACTTTATAAGATCTATCGACTATGATCATCTCACCAGAGCTTGCAAATGCACCAGCTAGCCCATCGATTGTTGTATGATGAGCAACAAATATATAATTTTTATTCTTATCTAATTTTTCAATAAATTCTTTGGTTTTTTTCATATATGCGGGTGTTTTGCTAGAATCTGTAAAGGTAGAATTTAATCCTGAAAAAGTTTCAAAATCTTTAAATGCGTTTCTTGCTGTGTCTTTACATCTACAATATTCGGATGAATAAACTTTTTCAAAAGAGATATTATTTCTTTTGAAAAATTCACCTATTCGTTTTGCTTGCTCAATACCTTCTGCTGATAAATTTCTTTGGGTTTTACAATCATTTAAATTAAAATGTGTAGGATCGCCTGTTCCTGGAGCGTCTGAATGCCTAATAAGAATTAACTTTCCGCCCTCTTTTAAATCTTTAATAACCTTCTGCTCATTTGCAAAAGCTGGAAAAAAGCTTGTTATGCTTAAAAGACATACAAAAATTATCGATCTTATTTGCATTATATTAGTCTGGCAGTTGACTTCGAATAGTCATAATTAACATTTAATTTACAAAATAATGACTAAATATTTAATTACTTTAATAGTTTTTTTAATTGCTGCAATACTATTTCTTTATTCGCGCAGTAAAAAAAATAAAATTAGAGAGCTAAAAAAAGATCCCAGAACAGGAACTTTTAGCGATATTTAAAAATAATTATTTTTAGTATTTAAATGGAAAGCTTCTTTATCTATCCAGCCTTACTATTTCCGGCCATACCATTAATGATGACCAATTTTACTCATCGTTATAATAGCTGCGCTGCATTAGTTAGAAAAATTCATGCTGAAATTATTGAAAAAAAAATAGATACAAAAGATGTTATGGGCAGAAGATATATTGCTCAGATAAAAACTTTAACTTATAGAATAAAACTTATTAAACTTATTCAAACTCTTTCGGGAATTGCTTTATTTTCAAACCTATTAACTATTTTTTTTGGTTATATTCAAAAACCTGATATTTCATTAAACTGTTTTGGAATGGCAGTTGTTTTATTTGGAATTGCAATTATTTTATTTGTAATTGAAGTTCAAATGTCTGCCCGTGCTTTAGAATATCATTTAACTGATCTTAAAGAAAAAGAAGATAATATTTTTTAGTACCAATTCAAAGATTAAGTCTTTGATCGTTTGTCGTTACATTAACAATATAGAATGCTAGAATCGTACTTGAATGGAATTATTTTTTATTTATGATTTTATTTTTGCTAAATACTTAATTTTTATGAAAAAAAATTAATGCGACAAATTGAGTTTGAAGCTATTTTTATCTTTGAAAATTAATCGCTATTCCTACTAAAATACTCAGAATTAAAGGTTGTATTTATTTTATTAGTATTTGACATTAAATATGAAAATAATTAATCATACACCATTCAAAAACAATGACTGAAACTCTAACTCCCTATTTAAGTTCTTTTTTTATTCTTTTTAGAGAAGGATTCGAAGCTCTATTAATTTCTATTCTGGTATTCACATATTTAGATAAAATGAATGCAAGACATCATCGTCCTGCTGTCATGTGGGGGTTGGTTGCTGGGGTAGTTGTATCCTTGCTTACTGCTCTAGCTGTAAAAAAAATTGCAGCAATAACACACGCTCATGAAGAATTGTTTGAAGGTTCAGTGATGTTGATTGCTTCTGGTATGTTAGCTTACGTTGCTTATTTTAGTCATAACGCAAAAAAACATGTTGAAGGAAAAGTAGATAAAGCTATTTCTACTGGCAATCCTTTCTTTTTGTCTCTTACAGTTTTTTTTGCAATTATACGAGAGGGCTTTGAAATAGTTTTATTTTACGCCGCTTTATTTACTTCTGCAATTTACAGTACAGTACCTGTGATTGCTGGTGCAATTACTGGTACATTGGCTCTAGTATTTGTTTATTTTGGTTTAAATAAAATTACAAAAATAATGCCGATGGGTACTTTTTTTAGAGTTTCAAGCATTCTACTATTGTTGCTTTCGGTTTACTTTGGGTATGAAGGTGCAAAAGAATTTTATGCAGGCTTGCGTGAACTAAAAGTAATCTAATTTATAAATTTAAAATTAGTAATTAATATTAATGATACCTGGCTTTAGTTATAGAAGAAGATTTTCAGATCTTTCTGAAAAAGAAATATTAGCATTAGCTATTTCTTCTGAAGAAGATGATGCTTCGATTTACAGAAGCTACGCTGAGAGCTTAATGAAGGATTATCCTGACACTGCAAAAATATTTTTAGATATGGCAAGAGTTGAAGATGGCCATAGAAAAATTTTAATTAATAAATTTCAGTCAAGATTTGGTGAGAACATTCCTCTTATCAGAAGAGAACATGTTTCAGGTTTTTACGCTCGCAAACCAGTATGGCTTATAAAAAATCTGAGTGTTGATAGGATTAGATTGGAATCTGAAATGATGGAAAGAGACGCTTATAATTTTTATATAAAAGCAGCTCAAGCAACAACTGATGCTGGAACTAGAAAATTACTTGGTGATCTTGCTGCAGCTGAAGCCGGACATACGTCTGTTGCGGATAAATTAATAGAATCGCACGCAAGTGGTGATGCAAAAGAAATTGAAGCGAGAACTTCTAAAAGACAATTTATTTTAACATGGGTTCAGCCTGGTTTAGCTGGATTAATGGATGGCTCTGTTTCAACCTTAGCTCCCATTTTTGCGACAGCGTTTGCAACACAAAATACTTGGACAACTTTTGTTGTAGGTCTCGCTGCATCTATTGGTGCCGGAATATCTATGGGGTTAACTGAAGCCGTATCAGATGACGGTGCAATTTCTGGCAGAGGCTCTCCTCTAAAACGAGGTATTGCATCTGGAGTCATGACTGCAGTCGGTGGATTGGGACATGCTCTACCATATTTAATACCACATTTTTGGACAGCCACTGTTCTTGCAATGATTGTTGTATTCTTTGAACTGTGGGCGATTGTTTGGATTCAAAATAAATATATGGAAGCTCCATTTTTTAGAGCAACACTTCAAGTTGTTGTCGGAGGAGCGTTAGTTCTTGCTGCTGGAATTCTTATTGGGACAGGTTAATTAAGATCTATAATCAGCGTTAATTGAAATATATTCAGCGTTAAAGTCACAAGTATAAGCAGTAAATTTTCCTTTACCTAAATTTAAATTTACATCAAAAATAATATTGTCACCAAGCATATAATTTTTAACTTTTTGTTCATCATAGCTTGGCACCTGCATTCCATATTTTGTAATTAAAGAATCTCCAATTTTAATTTCAATTTTTTCCTGTTTCACTCTTTCATTAGTTTTGCCAATCGCCATTAAAATTCTACCCCAATTAGGATCGCTTCCTGCAAGTGCAGTTTTTACAAGCGGTGAATTTGCAATAGACATAGCAACCTCTTTTGCAAATTTATCATTCGAAGCGCCCGTTACATTTATAGTAAGAAATTTTTTAGCGCCCTCACCATCTAAAACAACTTGCTTTGAAAGGTCTAGCATCACTTCATAAAGCGCCTTTTCAAAATCTTTCGCAGCTTTAGAATTAATATCGTTAATAATTCTATTTTTAGCTTTTTTAGTTGAGAAAACTAAAACCATATCGTTTGTTGAAGTGTCGCCATCAACTGTAATTGCATTAAATGTATTTTCGGTATTTCTTTTCAACATTTTATTTAAAACCTCTTGAGAAATATTTGCATCAGTAAAAATAAAACCAAACATCGTTGCCATATTTGGCGCTATCATTCCTGAACCTTTTGCAATACCCGCTATATTTATAAAATCTTTATTAGTTTGCACTACAGCACAGCTCATTTTTCCAAATGTATCTGTGGTCATAATAGATAAGGCCTGTTTAATCCAAGTTAACTTTATAGGTCTTTTTAATTTTTCAATTAAATTTGGAAGAGCGTTCTTAACTTTTGCAAGTGGAAATGGTTGACCAATAACACCTGTGGATGCAAATAAAATTTGTTTGTTTGAAATTTTTTTCTTATCTAAAAAAAATTTTGATAATTCAATAATACTATTTAATCCTTGTTTGCCTGTGTATGCATTAGCATTTCTAGTATTAACTAATAAAGCTCTAACATCTTTTTTATTCGCTTTAACATTCCAATCAATACAAACAGATCTTGTAGAAGACTTTGTGTAAACTCCAGAAAATATCGCGCCTTCTGGAAAATAAAATAAACTCACATCGTCTCTATTTGTATTATATAAGCCTGCGCTTACCGTTGAAATCTCCAGCCCATCAATACTTGGCATCTCAGGAAAATCTTTAGTAACTCTATTAAGTTGTTTTTTATTAAAAAAATTTTGAAATAGCGTAGTCATGTGTATTTTATTTAGTATTTTTTCAGTTATAAGGTAGTTGTTAAATTTATACTATTTAATTTATCTGCAATAATATCTCAAAATGATACCTGGTTTAAACATTTTAAAAAAAATATTTAAAACGTCTAACGAACGTAAGCTTGTTGAGATAAGGCCGTTAGTTGAAAAAATTAATTCATTAGAACCTGAAATCCAAAAGCTTTCAGATCAAGAGCTAAAGAACAAAACACAAGAATTTAAAAAAAGAATTAAAAATGGGGAAAATTTAAACAAAATTTTACCGGAAGCATTTGCTTGTGTTCGTGAAGCAAGTGTCAGAACTACAGGACAAAGACATTTTGATGTGCAGTTACTTGGAGGAATTATTCTTCATCAGGGTAATATTTCAGAAATGAAAACTGGAGAAGGAAAAACATTAGTTGCAACTTTGCCCGCTTATTTAAATAGCTTAACGGAAAAGGGCGTTCATGTTGTAACGGTGAATGATTATCTTGCAAAACGTGACTCTGAATGGATGTCAAAAATTTATAATTTTTTAGGAGTCAGTGTTGGCTGCATCATCAATGGTATCGATGATGTTAGTAGAAAAGCTCAATACGAATGCGACATTACTTACGGAACAAATAATGAATTTGGATTTGATTATTTAAGAGACAACATGAAATATTCAATTCCTGAGATGGTGCAGAGAAAACATTATTTCTGTATTGTTGATGAGGTAGATAGTATTTTAATTGATGAAGCCAGAACTCCGTTAATTATTTCCGGGCCCACAGAAGATAATTCCTCTCAATATTTTTTATGCAACAAGTTAGTTAATCAATTAAGTAAGGAACATTATGATACTGATGAAAAAGACCGCAGCGCTTTGCTAACGGAAAAAGGAATAGATTTTATTGAAGATAAATTAAGAAAAATAAATTTATTAAAAGGCGCTAGTTTTTACGATCCACAAAATTTATCTATCGTTCATCACATTAATCAGTCTTTAAGAGCAAATATGCTTTTCAGCAAGGACAAGGATTATATCATCAAAGATAATCAAATTTATATTATTGATGAGTTTACGGGTCGTATTATGGAAGGCAGACGATACTCTGATGGCCTGCATCAGGCAATCGAAGCAAAAGAAGGAGTTCAAATCCAAAATGAGAATCAAACTTTAGCTTCAATAACATTCCAAAATTATTTTAGATTGTATGAAAAACTTTCGGGCATGACCGGAACTGCAATGACAGAGGCTGAAGAGTTTTACGAAATTTATAAATTAGATGTAGTTGAATTGCCAACGAATAGACCCATGATTAGAAAAGATTTTAATGACAAAATTTTTAGAACTGAAAAAGAAAAGTTTAATGCAATTATAAAACAAATTGTCGAAGCCAATGAAAAAAAGCAGCCTGTTTTAATTGGAACTACTAGTATTGAAAAATCTGAAAGAATTTCAAAAATTTTAAAACAAGAATCTATAAAACATAATGTTTTAAATGCAAAATTTCATGAACAAGAGGCAAGTATCATTGCCCAAGCAGGAAGAGTTAGTGCAGTTACAATTGCAACAAATATGGCAGGTAGAGGAACCGACATTCAACTTGGTGGTAATTTAGATCTAAAAATTAAAGAAGGTGGAACTAATGATAAAATTCTAGTTGAGAAAACTAAACAAGAGCACGAAGAAGAGAAAGCAAAAGTATTAGCTAGTGGCGGGTTATTCGTTGTTGGAACTGAACGTCATGAAAGTAGAAGAATAGATAATCAATTACGAGGTCGAACTGGAAGGCAAGGCGATATGGGCGCTTCGATTTTTTATTTAAGTTTACAAGATGATCTGATGAGAATTTTTGGATCTGAAAAAATTGATTTTATGTTGCAAAAACTAGGCCTTAAAGAAGGAGAATCTATAGATCACCCTTGGATCAATAAAGCCTTAGAGAAAGCACAGCAAAGAGTTGAAGGAAGAAACTTTGATATTAGAAAAACGTTATTGCAATTCGACGATGTAATGAATGATCAGCGAAAAGTAATTTTTGAACAAAGATTAGGAGTAATAAAAAATCAAAATATTTACAATGTAGTAAACGATATCTTTGATGAGATGATAGAAAATTTAATTAGTGAAATACGTAACTACAGGGACAGTGCTGATATTAATTCAAAAAAATTAATTAAAACAAAAGCAGAACGTTTAAGCGGAACTAAAATTGATGATAATGATTTTGATGCTTGGCTTTCAAAAAGCAGTTCTGAGCAAAAAGAATTTTTAAAAAATCACTTTGATCAAAGAAGAAATGCAAGAATTACTACTGCCGGAGATAAAATTAACAAAGATGTTGAAAAGAGAATTTTTCTACAAAACCTTGATTATGAATGGAGAAGTCACTTACAATATCTTGAACAATTAAGACAAGTAATCGGTCTTAGAGGTTATGGTCAAAAAAATCCACTAGATGAATATAAGAGAGAAAGTTTTAATTTATTTAAAGATTTACTTTCAAAAATTAAAGAAAATTTAATTATGTTCTTAATTAATATTCAAGTAACAAAAGAAGATAGACTACCACAATCGCAACAACCTCCTGTTCAAGAAAAAATCTCAAGAAATGCTTCTTGTAATTGTGGATCTGGTAAAAAATATAAAAATTGCTGCGGCGCTTTAAGCAAAAATTAAAGCTAAAATAAATAAAATCAATATAACAACAACTGTTGCAACTAATCTGCGATTATTCTGAAGTAATAATTTCCAATTAAACGGATTAAAGGTAACGGTGTTGATATGTGTATCTTTGTAGAATTCTTCTTTAGTAATCATCACATCTCTTCCTATGCTTAAAAATCTATTTTTTCTTTGATAAATAAGCTCTTCAGGAGATATTTGCATTAATTCATTTAAATTTTTTTTAATACTCGATGTAACATTTGCAACCATTTCATCATGATTTCGATGAGCTCCGCCTTTTGGCTCTTTAATAATTTCATCAATAATTTTATTTTCAAATAAATCTTGTGAAGAAATTTTCATAGCTTCTGCTGCTTCTTTTGCTTTTTTAGGGTCACGCCAAAGAATAGACGCACATCCCTCTGGAGATATTACTGAATAGACAGAATATTCTAACATTAAAACTTTATTGGCGGTTGCAAGTGCTATAGCACCTCCTGAGCCACCTTCTCCTATAACAACAGAAATCATTGGAACTTTTACATTAAGACAACACT